>Ga0129307_1000113_pt1 | contig 134704 bp, 130 predicted proteins | sample P1105metagenome_FD_94437 | JGI IMG/M metagenome (GOLD analysis project Ga0129307, IMG submission 94437) | Capybara group fecal microbial communities from Wisconsin, USA - P1105 metagenome | ecosystem: Host-associated > Mammals > Digestive system > Large intestine > Fecal | place: USA... | reverse complement strand
TTGTGCGATACCACAGCTAGCCATGATTTCGCGTTGTGAGAATCCAAGGCCGGTAAGGCGAATGATTTCTCTATACTTGGTCATAGTTGTGACCTCCTTATAATGAATTTACACCGACTGGTGTATGATATCATTATAAGATTTTTATAGATAACGCGATTTCCTTTTTAGCGGAAACACGATTTCCAATAAAATGGATTTGCGATTTCCATGCGCCGGACAAGCGATGTATTTCACCCCGGATTATTCATGGAGCGGAATTATTTTACCGTTGGAGCGGAATATGCACACAAAGATATATTGACAAGACATGTGTAATATTTCAAAACGAAAAATTGCATTCTACTACATATATCCATACACAAATTAGTGATGCTATTTTTTAACACTAAAAAAAATCCTTCCAAGAAAACATATTGGTTGGAAGGATATATAATTAATATTCATAATTAAATGAAATTATAATATATAAGATGGTAATAATCCTTTTTTATCCTAAACAAAAATTCTTCTAAAAAAAGATAGCAAAATAATTACGAAATTATCTCTTCGAATTAAATATCATCAGATTCAACTTCTTTATTCCTATTTTCATCTATACCAAGCTTATCATTCATTTTCTTTTTTATTCTATGAAAACAAATCGCAATAACCGCGCCTACCGCAATTACCAAACCAGCAATAGCCTGAATTAGATAAGTGGTAACTGAAGGATCAATATAAAGCAAAATATTAGTGTACATAAAAACTCCCCTTAAATTATTACTAAGCAAAACGATTATTGTTCAAGAAATTTCTTTTGTCAAGTTTTAATTCTGAAATTTATTATTTTTCGATTCAATAATTCTTTTTATTTGATCAATAATATATATTCCACCAATTTCAGCGCTTGTTCCTAAATTATAAATTTCTTTACTCATACAATCTTCTATCTTCAATCTGTAGTTTTCTTTATCATCAAATAAAGAATTAATGGTTGAAACAATTTCACTTATCTGATCAGGATTAATATTCTTGCCAATAACATCTCTAATCTTGATATTCAAAGGCACGACATCAATTTTTTTCCATTCTTCATTCATAATTTTCATAGGAGTATTAATAAACAATACCGGTCTTTTTGTACAAAAAGCGTATTCTGTAGCAATATCAGACCAATCAGTGATTAATAGGTCTGCATTCCATACAGTATTGCTATCCGAAAAATCTAGTTGAAACTTTATATTTGAATGTTCTTCATATTTACTTTTCAGCAACTCAAGTTTATCTTTTTCATGTCTAACGTGCTGCGGATGAGGTCTGACAATAACATCAAATTCTTTTTCTGATAATAGAAAAAGCATTTCATCAATGCAGCTGTTGATAATATTGCCATCCTGCCATGATGGAGCTATCATAACTGTTTTTTTATTTTTATTTTTTGTTTGCTTTTTTTCATAAGCTTCCATCATATCATCCAAGAGAAAATACCCAGTTTCTATCAGTCTTTTGTGCTTGGACTTATTGTATTTTTCCATAGCAATTATTTCGTTTTTTTGCGTCGCGCCACAGCAAAAAACCGTATCAAAATTATCCAATGCCCCCTTTCTGAGCAATAAATTCACACTACCGATTCCATGTTGAATATATAAATACTCAATATCTTTTCTTATATAACTTCTTTTTATATGATAATTCCCTAAATCAGGCATTGTCATCGCAACAATATCAGCATCCATTCTCATCATAAGGGTTATCAGTCTTTTTTCGCCTATATAATAAGGTCGAATTCTTGGTTCTTTGCTAGCCAATTCAAAAATAATATCAGTTGGATCACTGGTAATATAATGAATAGTCAGTTTCGAATTATTGAGGAGATAATTTATCAATCTTTCATAATACTTGTAGAAACCGCTGCTTTCAGAATAAAAAACAAGATGTTTATTTATTACTGAAAAAAATTTTTTATAATCCTTTTTCTCTCTTAATAATAATTCTTTAGTTGTAAACCTGGAATCTTTACCAGAAATTTTGATTTTATTCAAACTGTCCAAAGCCTTACGACTTTCTTCAAGTTTTATATAATCAACATATTTTTTAGGATTAATAAAAAAATTAAGTATATATAATAAAGCAATTGCAAAAAGATTACTGAATATCCAATATATAACTACACCGACTGTGACAAAAAAGCCAAGATAAAAAGATAATCCAACAGAAATGATTAATGTAATAATTCTACTTACTTTAGATGTCTCAGCCTGAAGAACATTACTTTTATTCTGACAAATACACAGGAAAAGGGAGGAGATGCCTGCCAATAACGGGAATACAAAATAAAATCCTCCAACTTTGTACGAAACATAATCTAGTTTAACGCCACAAAACACATTATTGATTTCAGTATTATTCAATCCGTTCTTAATTACTTCTATTACTCCGATTAAAAGAATAAACTGAAAAAGCATAGGAATAACAGATACAAGCGGATTATATTTGTATTTCTTATATATTTCAGTCTCTTGATCTGCGATTTTTTCTCGATCTCCAAAAAATCTGAATTTTACATCATTAAGTTCAGGTTGCATTTTAACCATTTTGATAGAGTTCTTTTGAACCCAAATAGAAACAGGAAGAAGAAGAATTTTGCTTATTAGAGTAAAAATAATAATCGCTATTACATAATTATTGCACATTGAATAACACACGTTCATTATCAGTTCTAGAGGTTTAACAAGAATATTAATCATTATTTAATCCCCTTTGTTTCTTGTAAATATTTTTTTGCATCCTTAAAAAAGCCATATATCATTATAATCATAATAATTCCAATAGGAAATGCAGAAATAATACTTATACTTTGAATATTGCTCATCGAGCTTTCTGAAAATACAAGAGCTACAGGAAGAACGATAAGCAAAACACACCACAATAATTCAATCAGTTTATGTGGCTGTTCACCTTTATCAAGTTTTTTATAAGAATAACATGCAGCCGTAAATGCTATAGAATCAAAACTGGTAGCATAAAAAGCAATCATAGTGAAAAGAATAAGAAAAAGAATAAATTTTGAGGCCGGCATAGTGTCGACTATGCTCAGAATCATTTCATACAAATCGCCAGTTAAGACATATTGCGATATAAAATCAGCCGACCCGGAATTTTGAAGTCCAAGCGAATAATTCCCAAGAATAACAAAACTAACCACAGTTGACCCAACACCAAAAACATATCCACCCAATATCGTTTGCCTAATAGTTCTCCCTTCAGAAATATTGCCAATGAAGAACGGAGCAGCTATACACCAAACCATCCAATAGGCCCAATAATATACTGTCCAATCTTGAGGAAAGTTGCTTTTTCTGTTAGGATCAATATAAGTAGCCAGTTCAATAAAGTTCTGACACATTTTCCCAAAAGACTGAACACCATTTTCTATCGAAAATCTACCCTGACCTCCCAAAAAAAGCACTGTCAAAAGTAAACCAAAGAAAAGAAAAATACATATCTTTGCCAATACGGAAATTCCCTTAAATCCATGAAGAAGTGCGTATGTATAAACTCCACACGTGATAAGTAAAATAATAATTGTTACCGCATTCCTGCTTATTGAAATTCCAAAAAGTTTTACAATTATGCTAGCCATCAGCGGAGTAGCAACGCTAAATGTAGTAGCAGTTCCAGCTAACAAAGAAAATAATGCAAAGAGGTCGATTATTCTTCCCGGCAATTTTTCAGCCATAATACCTATAACAGGTCTACACGCTTCACTGTATCTCTGCCTTTCTCTTTTCCTAACATGAAGCATAAAACCAAAAACAACAGCTAAAACTAGATAAAAAGCCCATGGAATAAAACTCCAATGAAAAATTGGAAATACACCCACCCAATCTTCGGCAGGTCCGAGTTCAAAAATATGTGGATTAGTTGCATACATTACCCATTCCGAAAAACTGTAAAATAATATATCCGCTGCAAGGCCGCAAGTAAACATCATACATCCCCACGAAAAGAATGAATACTTAGGTTTAGCTCTTCCTCCACCTAAAACAATGTCACCATAGTCTGAAAAAACTAGATATATTGAGATAGCAAAAATAGAAATTCCGATTATAATATAGTACAAGCCTATCGAATCACCAAAGAAGAATCGAACTTTATCAATTACATAATTCGATTGCTTAGGAAAGATGAATAACAGTACGGCAACACACATAATCAATATAAACGGAACAAACGTTACAAACCAGTCAATTTTTCCATTTCCTTTTTTCATGATTTATCTCCATTCTAGTTAATTTAAATCCTTATATGAAGAATCAAATACCGATAATTCTTTCAAACTGTCAATTTCTAAGACATCCCCAAACTTCATCGGATATATGCCTAGACTATAATCATTCCGATGGTAAAAAAGAGCTATTTCATCCCAATAAATATCTCGATTAAAACGCTCATCAAATTCTATTTCCAAGTGTTTTTTCAACTTTTGCCCATCTTCTTTGCTCCATCGGCTGATAGAAAACAGTTGCCATGCATGGTCTCCACCCGTTCTTAAACAACTTGATATTATTTCTCCATCGACCTTAAGAACCCACTCGTCGGTTTTATCATCAGTCCAGACAACATTGTATCCAGATTTGATAATTTCTGTTGATAATACAGCGTTATTGCTTATAATTTGATCTCCGTCGAGAATAAAACAATCAGAAATATAATCTCTGGCAACATACAAAGAACTGATATTATTACTAGTCATATAATATGGATTTTCTATAAGAATAATATCTTTATGTTTCTCTTTCCATTTATAAAACTGTTCTTTCAAATATCCAATCACAACATATATTTCAAAAATACCATTTGCATTAAGAGCTTCAACTATAGTATCTATCATGCTTACTTTATTAACCTCAACCAAAGGCTTAGGTTTCTTCAAAGTTAAAGGCTGCATTCTTTTTCCTACCCCAGCCGCTAGAATAATTGCTCTCTTAACTTTATTTTTTTCCATAATTATCACCCATATTTAAAACAAAATATTGGAAGTATTCTTTTGCATATCTATATTGCCTAAGCGAATATTCTCCAAACTCAACCCCGAAGGAGTTTTTATACTCACACCAATTTGACCATAAAAGTCCACACGCAGCAATATAACAATATATTTTTAACCTAGTATTCTTACTGCAATTACCCTCAAAATAAATATCAATCAAATGATCGACTCTTGCTTTATCATAAAGGCTGTAAATACAGAACATTGCAATATCTACATGTGGATCCTGCATTCCTGAATATTCCCAATCCGTAAGTTGCAGATTTTGCTTCCCCTCCTTTTCATAGAATAAAAAATTATCGCACACTGCATCAATATGAGTTAAACAATAATCTGTTTTTAAACTGTCTATGAATTTCTTAAGTTTAAATACATTCTTTTTAGTTATCTCATAATCCGAATAAAGAGAGTGTTTATCTAACCATAGTTTCTCATAATAATCTATCTGTTCCCAAATATCAAACGAATGCGGAACCTTAAGTTTCATTTCATGAAATGTTCTTAGTTTTTTCATGCAGATTTTTATATCTTCTTCATTATAAGCATCGCAATTTCTGGCATTGTTAATAAAACGTGTTATCTTATATCCATTATCAGAATTAATATAAATAGGCTCATCACATAAGTCACATCCTTTTATTGCACGGTAATTCTCGTACTCTTTTTTTCGATCGATAAGTTTTTCCGTTCCTTCCCCTGGAATTCTCATTATATATTTTTCATTTTTAATATCAAAGCAAAAGGATCTGTTTGTCATCCCTTCTTTTAGCAACTCAATATTCACTATATCTTTATTTTCACATTTAAAAGTATCTATTATTACTTTAATGGCTTTCGAATCCAAATTATTGGAACCTGAATCAAAAGCTCTTAATTGTTCATATGTGTTTATTTCCATGTAAGTTGAATCAACAATAGTTTTACCAGGTATAAACATCTTATTATCCGAAATAAGAGCCTCTTCCCAGAAAAGGCCATATTTTCCTTTTTCAGACGTTAATAATTCTATTTTTTTTATTAACATTTGAGAATCAATTTCTTTCAAATAACATAATCCGACCATCCTGTTTGCTTCTTCTCTGTTTGATACAATTTTAAGTTCTTTCTTACGATTAATGCGAATTTTGCTTTCAACATCAAAGGAATCTGAAACCATATACCAACTATAAAGTTCAAATTCCGAAAACGGATTGTTTTCAAACCAAAGATCGCAAGGCACTATATATGTATTGCAAAGCTTATCTTTAACAAGATTAAGAGAATAAAGATTGTTTTTTATGCCATAATCTTTATTAACAACAAGTTTCACATCAAATTTATCTATAAGATATTCAAATTTTTCTTTCATAAACCCAACTACAATCGTAATGTCAGTTATTTTTTTATAATGTAATTGTTTAATGATTCTTTCAATAAGTTTTTCTTCTTTTACTTCAATAAAAGACTTGGGAATAAGCGTATTAATTGGAACCATCCTCATTCCTTGTCCGGCAGCAAGTATTATCGCGTTTTTGGGTGAAGAATCCTTTATCAATTTTTTTACATCGTTACTGATAATACCATTTTCATCTATCATTCCTAAATTCAATAATTCATTAACCGTTTTATTCACAAAACCAATTGAATATCCTGTTTTTTCTGATAAAAGTCTTCGATTTAAACTTTTTTCTTCTTTTATTTTTAAAAGGATATCAGACTGATTGTTCTTAATAGATACATTTTTCATTTTCATGAACTCCGTTTTTCATTAGTTGGTGAACTAACGTTTATTATATACCTATTTATTTAGTATATAAATATCACTAATCAAATTAATACCAAAAATCAAAAATGGATTCTGTTTTACTTAAATTATCTTTAAGATCTATATCAGATACTCTGCCATAAAATATATACTCATTGTATACATTGATTGAAGATACACCCACTCCGTTGCATTTAGGTACATCCTTGTATTTCACATCATAATTCGGATTTCTTACAAGCCTCTCCCTAATCTCATCTTCATTTAATTTGAATAATGAAATTCCATTTTTTATCAACACATCTTTACCATTAACTTCATCAAGCAATGTAGGAAGCAAATCATACCGAACCACTCCCGGAGCAGAATTATACAAAACTTCATTTCCGGTGTATGAACATCTTTTTATCAGCATAACAGGATCAGATTGACATACGTTTCCGTGAAGCCCGTGATCAGCTGTAATCATTATAAATGAATTATCATATAATCCCATATTTTTCAGTTGATTTATGTATTCAAAAATAACCGTAAAACAAATCTCCTCTTCTTTTGCTTTATCTACCAGTTCAAAATCAGTGATTCCATAATAGGGAGGATGAAGTCCAAATAAATGAAAAAAACTGAGTCTGTTTTTGTCACTACTAACTCGAAGGCCTTTAATCAATTCATTATAAAAGTCATTATTATATACATATACTCCATAGTTTTTTGCATAATCAGTTTGTTCTTCGAAATCCAAATTATCAGTATCAACTAAAGCATACCCATTATATAAAAAAACAGAATTCCTATTTATTTCATCTGACCCTGAGACAAAAAGAATCCTTTAACAAAATAAGGGAAATATTTATAACATGATAATTTTAATAAAGATATATAAGTTTTAAAAGAATTAGTTTTTACTTCATATTCTATCTCCTTAAGATTATCAATCTTACCTATCATATTATCTGCATCGCCACAGTATTCGTCCGAATCGGAAAACAGAAATACATCAAAATTTTCATCATGTAATGATGAATAAAATATATCTGCATTCTCTCCATTCCATGTTTTTCTGTTTGATTCGGGGAGACTTACATTAAAATCAATATCAGAAGAAGTTAGCAAGTAAGGCATTGAAAAACCCGTATTTAAAGTTCTGGAGTTCATGTTGTCAAAAAAACAAAGTCTTTAAGTTCCTCCTTTGCTTCCGGATTCAAGCAAATAAACTCCTCAAAAGAATCTGAATTAAAAGTATCAAGAATAAATACAATCATATTTGTTTTCGAAGAAACAGTAAACTCTTCTTCTCCCGAAAGTCTGAGTTCTTTTCTTATATTATTTTTTGAACTATTATTTTCTGCTTTTTTATAAGCTGAAACAAGAAACGGCATTGGTGCAACCTGGATTAAAAGTAAAAAAATAGAGCAAATTAATGCACCTTTAAACATATATGGTTTAAATTTATTTTCAATCGAACTAAATACAAATAATGGTAAAAAAAGAAAAGCTAAAAATAATATTGTATTCAAAAATACAACAAGCACCGGCGGCGAAACATTATTTCCTACAATTACGGATTTATCATTAAAAAAAGCATTTTGAACATAAATGAAGATAAAAAAAGAAAGCATTATGATAATAATCCGTTTAAAGTCCTCTCCTTTAAAACACGATATCAAAAATATAACCGAAATAAATACTAAAAGCATTAATATAATCATCGGAGGAATAATTATATCAAAACCGAAATAAAATTCGTCAAAATTAACTGTATATGTTTCAAATACACCGAAAAAAAAATCATATAAACAATTCCAAATACAGGAACTGTTGCACACGATACCCGTTTTAACTAATTATATTCATTATCTTTCTTACATAATGTAACATCTAAAGAAAGTTTTTTCCAAAATAAAGCAAATCCTTTAATTTCTGTAGTTTCTTTATGTTTTTTTATATAAAAAGCAAGAGAAAATGTAGAAATAATCAGGTACGAAGAAAGCAAAACAATTACAGTATATATAAAGCTATACGATTTAAAAAAACATTATTTCTTACGATTGGGATAAAGAAAACAAGCAGGAAGACAACAATTGAAGACATTATCAATCTTAAAAAATGATTTGATAAAATATTGCTATCAATACGTATTTTGTTTCTCTTTATCAATAAAAGCAAAAGAAGATTAGCTATTAACGGAATACTTAGAATAATATAAACCATAATAAAAAAATAAAACTCCCACCCTAAAAAATTACAAAGAGTTATCTGTCAAGCTTAAAAATCTATCTATCTGAATTTCAGATATTTTTAAAACATCACGACCATTCATAAACTCATTTGTCCACTCGGTAATCATACTCATCGCATTATCGACTTTCCAGACAGGTTTCCACCCTAGTTTATTTATTGCCTTGGATGAATCAAGTTTAAGAAAACCCGCTTCATGAGGGCCATCATCGGTTTGTTCTTCCCATTCAATCTGATTATCCTCTGATAAACTGTTCCATTTTTTGCAAAACAAAGAAACCAAGTCACCAGTACATAAACAATCATATTCGCTAGGTCCGATATTATACGAACCAGCATAATCAACATTGTCATACTGCAAATATGAAAGTTTCAAATAAAGATATAAAGGTTCAAGAACATGCTGATACGGTCTTATGGACTTAGGGTTTCGAATAATTATTTTTTCTTTTTTTTCTATAGCTCTCACACAATCAGGAATTATTCTGTCGTTGGCAAAATCACCACCGCCGATAACATTTCCCGCACGACAAGTGCTTATAGAAATCTTTCTCCCGCTTTCGGTTATTCCCGCATCTCCACCAAAGAAAGAATTCTTATATGAATACGTAACAAGTTCGGAACAGGATTTTGAATTGGAATAAGGATCAAAACCGCAAAGTTTTTCATCTTCTTTAAAAGGAATACCTGTATCCCTGTTTAAATATACTTTATCAGTCGTTACATTAATCACACTTCTAACGGATTCGGTTTTGCGAACACACTCTAGAACGTTTACGGTTCCCATCACATTTACTTCATATGTATATACAGGCCTCTTATAAGAATCTCTTACAATCGGCTGTGCAGCCATATGAATAACTATCTCGGGTTTTTCTATTTCGAAAACCTCTTTCAAATATTCAAGATTTCTGATATCACCAACATATTGATTGATATCATTTTTTATATTGCATAATGAATACATAGAAGGATTAGTTGGTGGTTCCAAAGCATATCCAACAACCTTGGCTCCGAGTTTTTTTAATAACAAACAAAGCCAGGATCCTTTAAACCCCGTATTTCCGGTGACCAAAACAGTTTTGTTTTTATAAAAATCATTAAACATACTTATTTACACCTTCTATTATCATTCGAGCAGTATAATCTATCATATCTTCGTTCATTCCAGGATATACTCCAACCCAAAACGAATTATTCATAATATAATCCGTATTCTTTAAATCACCGACAATTCTGTATCCTCTGCCTATATCTCTTAACTGGTTAAAACATGGATGCTTTGTTAGGTTTCCCGCAAAAAGCATTCTTGTCTGAATCCCTTTTTCTTCAAGAAAAGAAACAATATTCTTCCTCCTATCCCCTAATTTCATTGCATCTTCATTATCGGATGATTCATTACAAATTGTAATTAAGTATCCGAACCAGCTGGGTTTAGAATTCTCACATGCTTTCGGAAGAATAATTTTTCCTTCAATATCCTTTAGTTCATCGCCTAATCTCTTATGATTAACCCTTCTCTTATTTATAAAATCTGGTAGTTTCTCCAGTTGAGCACATCCAATAGCTGCCTGTAAGTCAGTAGCCTTAAGATTATATCCAAAATGAGAATAAACATATTTATGATCATAACCCAGAGGAAGCTCACCAAACTTTCCATCAAACCTATGGCCGCATAAATTATCTTTTCCCGAAGGACAAGAACAATCTCTTCCCCAGTCCCTAATGGATCTTATTATCTTATTAAGTAAGGGATTATTTGTATATACTGCACCGCCTTCACCCGTAGTCATATGATGAGGAGGATAGAACGAAGAAGTTCCGATATCTCCGATTGTTCCGGTAAACTTCTTTAAGTTGTCCCTTAAATAATACTCAGAACCCAAAGAATCACAGTTATCTTCTATTAGCCATAAATTATGTTCATCACAAAATTTTTTTACTTTTCTTAAGTCAAAAGGATTACCTAGAGTATGAGCAAGCATAACAACCTTTGTCTTATCCGTTAAAGCCTCTTCCAAAAAATCTGTATCGATATTGTATTGGGGAATACTAACATCAACAAATACAGGTATTACCCCGTATTGAAGCGCAGGTGTTACGGTAGTCGGAAATCCGGCTGCAACGGTAATCATTTCATCTCCAGGCTTAACCTGTCTCTCGTTTAAGAGCGGCGATGTAAGCGCCATAAATGCACATAAATTTGCCGACGAACCCGAATTAACGAAACTTACATATTTTACACCGAGAAATTCTCCGAGTTTCTTTTCAAATTCATCTGTATATCTGCCCGAAGTAAGCCAAAATTCCAAAGCAGAGTCAACAAGATTCACCATTTCTTTACTGTCAAAAACACGTGATGCATAATTAATCCTGTCACCCGGTTCAAATTCTTTATTACTTGTCTTGAACTCGTTATAATAGTTTTCTACAAGTTCCAATATTTCATTTCTGGCTTTTTTTTCGTTTTTCCAGCGTTTCATAATTTCTCCGTTTTCAAAAATATAAATTGAAATATATTATCTATAGTTTTCCTTGTGTTAATTCAAGCAGTTTAAGTGCATCGTAAAATCCATTGTATTCTTTATTAGAATTAATTAAATCCAAAAAAAAATCTATTTCTCTTTTTTGGAAATCGTCCCTTTCTTCATTAAAAATCAACTCTTCGCCTGTTTCAAGAAATTTAATCTTATTATTTACCAGATCACCGATAAATGTTCCGCAATTCGTAATTACCTGTATTTCCCTTATCGTATTCATCCCAAAATAATCGAGATGAACTTCTGCTATCTTATCTTTATATTCAGCAATATAAATTGCATAATCATCACTGTCTATTTCCAGATCAGATTTCTTTCCGTTCATAAACATAACTTTTTCGGGAAATCCAAAAAGATATGTAAGATAATCCCATTCGTGAATAAGGTCAATACTTACCCCGCCACCCATGTTCTTATGTGCACTGTATGTTTCCCTGTAATCCACACTCGGACGCCATCGGGGAAGATAGCTCGAAGAAATACTCCTGACAGATATTACATCCTCGAGATTAACACTTTTCTTAATATATTGTATGACAGCATTGAATTTCAAAGGACCGGCAATGTAAGCCACCCCTTCAATGTTTAAAGCAGTTTGTTTTGCCTCTTCAATCTGTTCTATTGAAACCAAAGGTTTCTCAATAAAATAATGTTTAGCCTTATTTTGAAATTCTTTAAGGGTTTGCAAATGAAAACCTGTAGGATTAGTGATAAAGACAATATCGTAATCAGAGGGAACATCATTAATATTGTAAAAAACTCTATCAATAAGATTACTATTTGGATTTGAACCAATTTTACGAAATACATCAATTTTTAAATTGTAGCCTTTGTTTCGACAAACAAAGGATAAATTCTTAATATGACGTTTTGCAATCGATCCTAATCCGCAAAAACATACTTTTAATTCTCTCATTTAAAAACCTATTTTTTCTTAGAAATCAACTCAACCGCAATATAATTCCAAAATACGGAAAAAACCAAAGATAAAAATAATACAACTAAAAACAAAAATACAGCAAAAACCCAATTCAATTCATATTTATCAGATAATTTTAAAGCAATTTTTGTAAGAGGATAATGAATTGCCAAAATTATCAAAGTATTTCTGCCTATTGACACAAAAAACAAATTTAAAAGCGGTATTTTGGAAATAATTCTCGAAAGAAACAAAACAAACATAGTTCCGGCAACAGAACTAAAATAAAACAATAAAGCATCACCACCTAAAGATCCTCCGTAGCCCTCATGGAAAACATCATATCCCCTGTTGAACTCAAATAGCAAAACAGACAACAGCAAAAAAACAACCATATAAAGAAAACTCTTTATAAAACTTAATTTTATAAATTTTATCAAAAAATCTTTTTCTTTAATTATTCTGCCAAAATGAAAAAGCGGTACAAACATCAATGCCAAATCGAAGTTATAAATCGTTTTATGGAGTTCTCTTCCGACAGACAATTTGCAACCCAAAAATCCTAAAACGATTACAATTATAAATAATAGATCATTTTTTAAATATTTATCACATGTATCATAAACTACTCTCAACATAAAATACATTGTCAAAAACCAAAGCGGAGTAGAAGCTTGAATCACATAATAAGGTGATGTACAACCATGTATTAAACCATTCAAATCTAAATAAATTCTGTCTTTACAAAATGTAAAATCATATAAAACAACGCAAATAAAACCAAAAACATAATAATTAAGCAAAAATTTTTTTGAATGATACAGGATACTATTTCTTTTAAATAATAAACCGGAAACAATAACAAATAATGACATATAAAACGACATGACCCAATACTTCATCAATCCATCAATTAAATGAAAATGAATCAGTATAACAAGAATCATCCCTATCCCTTTGCAAATATCTAATTCTTTAATTCTTTTATTATCTAATTTAATATAATCCAAGTTTAAGCACCCAAAGAATCTACCAGATTAAGAATTTCCATATCCTCCTTAAAGCCATACTCGGCTTTCTTACCATTTATTAAACATTCAAAAAAATCTATAATTTCATTCTTATAAGCATTTTCAACGATAAAAGAGCGATAATTGTCGTTATGTTCTGTCTTTTCATCAAGATTTACAGTCTCTGTTTTTCCGCTTTGAGTATTAAACTCCTTGAGCGACTCGGGAGTACCATCCCATGACAAATATTTATTTTCGGAATAAACCTCAAGTTTTCTTACTGCAACCGGAGATACAACATCTACAATAAGGACACCTTTACTACCGCTTTCATGTTCTGCGAGAATCATGTAGTTATCGTTATAGTCAATATTCAACTCTGTAATTTTGTCCGACAAAGATTTAATATCGGTAATCTTGCCAAAAGCTTTGCTTAACCATGGCAATTCGATTGCCATAATTTCCCTGCATCCGTTTGTCGCCTTATTACCGACAAAAAAATCTTTATAATTTTCCCAGGGATGCCAATCGGGAAGATACTGTCCTATATGATAAACATAATTCCATTTAACATCTTTTGAAATTTTGGACTGAATATATTTAATCTCTTCCCTGTAAAGAAAAGTCGATGATAGGAAAAGAACACATCCGTTATCATTGGAAGTCTTTATGTTTTCTTCGTATCCGTCAGATACAAGATTAAGTTCAGTAAAAACATTCCATTTTCTTTTAAGACATTCGGAAATAATAATCGAATGAGAAAGCGGCGAAGAACATACGAACGCACAGTCAATCTGTTCTTCCACATCTTCAATTGATCCGTAACTCTTAACTTCAAATTGTTCAAATACTTCTTTTCTTCTGTCTTCACGGCTTTCAACACCAACAATAAGAAAATCTGGATACAATTCTTTTATTAATCTGATACGCCTTTTGCCCATTGAGCCAAGGCCAATTACAACAACATTCATTTTAATTAACCTTTATTTTAAAAATAGCTTTTCTGACATTTTGCATTTCTTCATTTTTGACCAAAGGCATATGAGGTTCACCGGTCATACAAATTGCAAAATGATTATTGTCAATAATACATTCCGAGTTTTTGATAGATTTTAATAACGCATAATCACCTTCGGGCGAATATTCATTAACAATCTTCCCCTGATCATTATCGCAAAAAAGTATCTTTTCACTGCCTTCAATATCTATATGCAGATCCAGGTATTTTTCATGTACCTCAAAAACTCCTTCGGATTCTTCAATCAGTTTTCCGTTTACAACATTAATGTAAATATCTTCACCGCATACGATATTTTTTCCATCCTTTAAATCTTTTAAATTATTATCCAAAAGATAATCCAAAACTTTATCAAGATTAGAATAAATACCTTTATATTTTTTTATGTTTTCAAAAGAATCAAATATCATAAAACCTCTTCTTTAAATCTATCTTTCCTTCTTTAACTGTCTCAATACATTTTTCGGCAATCTTTTGTGCAGCGCGCCCATCGCCGTATTTGCATTCGGCTGATTGGCATTTTTTTCTGAAATCTTTCGATAAAGCAGTTTTTATTGCCAAAACTATTGATTCCTTATCCGGAGCAGAGTTAATTATACTTTCGGATTGAAGTCTTCCTCTCTGTCTGTCTCCGATATTTACGGTAGGAATATGAAAAGCAGGAGTCTCAAGGATTCCGCTCGAAGAATTACCCAAAACGAATTCGGAATATCTCATCAAAGATAAATACCGCTTAACTCCGAGAGAATCAAAAAGATGCATATTTTCAACGCTTTTCTCAACAATCTCCAAAAGCGCATTTATCCTGCTTCCTCCAAGATCGGCATTTGCCTTAGTAACAATAAAATTAATTTCCGGAAATTCTTTAATGCTGTCAACAAATGCTTTAATCTGCTCTTCTTCGGAATTGTCTTCCATGGTTACGGGGTGATATGTGCATATTGCATATTCACATGAATCAAGTCCGATACTTTTCAAAGCCTCAGCTTTATCCATATCAGCCAGTTCATATATATTATCTATTCCCGTGGAACCGTAATTAAATACTCTGTCGGGATCCTCTCCCAACTGAATTACGCGTTTGCGACTAACTTCGTTTGTCACAAAATGAAGATAACTCATCTTGGTGATAGAATGTCTGATCCATTCATCCTGAGCACCTTCCGTAGTATCGCCTCCGCACAAATGGAAAATAGGAGTATGCGTATTGCAGGCAGCAATGGCGAACGAAAGAGTTTCATAACGATCCCCGAGCAAAACTACGGCATCAAATCTTTCGGTTGAAAATAGATTTGTAAAACTCTTTAACGTTTCCGCCTGATTATTTGATATATCTGCCGAAGAATCATTAACAACAGGGATTTCAATTCGGTAGTCAATTCTGATATTATCATTCTCTATTTCATTTACGGTCAATCCGAATTCGGTTTTCAAATGGGTACCCGTTACTATAAGAAAGACTTTTAAACTTTCATTTTCTTCCTTCCTTAATGCCTTTATCAATGGCAAAAGTAAACCATATTCAGCTCTTGTCGAAGTAATAACAGCTATTTTTTTCATTCTTTTATCAAATCGTCTTCTTTATAATCCCTGTCAGCCGTTTTCCCGATTATCTCAAACCATCTCATAGGGCTGATACCATTTCCCGGTCTTTTTACCGTAATGTTTTCTTCACTGAAAACATCTCCGGCTTTAATGTTGGTTTTGGCAACTATACTTTTCCTGGCAACTGATATATTTTTTAATTCAGATACCGAAGGCTTTTTATCTTTTGACCCCATCGCCTTTTCAATATTTCGAATTGCATTTACCATTTCGCATAATTCTTTTGGCTCAAGACTAGCTTTGTGGTCCGGTCCTTCCATATTCTTATCAAGAGTAAAATGCTTTTCAATAACAGTACAACCAAGAGCAACAGCAGCTATTGCAACTTCAATTCCCTTTGTATGATCGGAATATCCAGTTTCAAGCCCAAATGTTTCGCGAAGAGTATTTATTGCATTTAAGTTTACATCCTCAAATGGTGTCGGATACTCAGTATTGCAATGAAGAAGCTTGATGTCATTAGTCCCGTTTTGTCTTAATGTATTAACAGCGGCACGTATTTCTTCTATTTCACACATCCCTGTAGACATTATTACAGGCTTGCTTGTCTTGGCTATAGCCAATAAATAAGGAAGATTGGTGACTTCCCCCGAAGGTATTTTCCAGAAAGGTACACCTAATCTATCCAAAAAATCCAAACTCTCCAAATCGAATGGCGTCGATAGAAACTCTATTCCTTTTTCTTGGCAATAATCCTTCAATCGAATAAATTCATCGAATGAAAGCTCAAGCTTTTTTAACATTTCAAGTTGTGAACCTTCTCCGGTATTACCTTTTTGATAATCAGCCTTAGAGGCCTTAACTGAAACCAGATTTTCCGATTTAAAAGTCTGAAACTTAATACAGTCTGCTCCGGCATTTTTTGCCTCATCAACCATTCTGAAAGCAGTTTCCAAACTTCCGTTATGATTAACTCCGGCTTCAGCAATTATGTAAACGCTCATTTTCATTCACCTTACAAGGATTTCCGAAAGCCTTTTTTCCTGTCGCAATATCCTTTACAACTACGCTGCCTGCGCCTATAAGGCAATCTGACCCAATATTAAGTCCCTGAATCACAACACTTCCCGCACCGATATGCGTATTATCCCCTACGATAACACCACCGCAAATAACTGCTCCCGAACTGATATGAGAAAATGAGCCGATAACGCAGTCATGTTCCACTATTGATCCCGTATTAATTATGGAACATGCTCCAATCTTTGAACCTGAGTTAACAATGGCATTTTTTCCTACAAAAGTTCCCTCGTTTATCTCACATCCTGCTGATATAACTGCTGTCGGATCAATTATTGTTTCTATTTCGAAACCGATTTTTTTAATGTTTTCATATATTTTTTTCCTGACGGATGTATCTCCGATCGACCCCACTGAAATAAATGCCTTTTTCCAACCCTCGGAATAAAGTCTTTCAAGATCCGAATCACCACCAATTACCGGAATATTTAAAAGTTCTTTTCCTTTTTTATCGATAATTCCGATCTCTTCGTAATCTCCCAAAGACAAGACACTGTCTATCACCGAAGAGCAATGTCCACCTCCGCCAATTAATAACAATTTATCTCCCAAAAGAACCTCCAAGCAACTCTTTTACTTTGTTCGCAACGTAAATTATTTCTTCTTCTGTAATCTGAGTACTCGAAGGGATATTCAGAATGCAGGAAGAATAGTATTTAGCCTTTTCAATCTTATATTTATAATCATTCAAATAAGGTTTTTGTTCACTTATCAATCCCCAAATAGCTCTTGTCTGAATTTTTTCCTTTTCAAGTAAGGTAATAATATCCCTTAACGACAAAGAGATTTTGTCCATATCGAGAAGAAGACTGTAAAACCACATATTTGAACTCGTTCCTTTTCTAAAAGGCATAAGCTTCGCTAATTCAAAACCTTCAAACTCTCTCTTATATATCAAATAATTATTCTGTTTCCTGGATATAAAATCCGGAAGTTCTTCCATCTGAGCAACTCCCAAAGCAGCCTGAATGTTTGTCATTCTGTAGTTATAACCAATCTCATCATGAATGTAATAGTGAGGATCGTCTTTAGCCTGCGTAGACAGATATCTTAAATGATCGACAATTTTTAAATCATTTGCCGTAACTGCCCCGCCTCCGCCAGTAGTAATTATTTTATTTCCGTTAAAACTGTATGCTCCAAAATGTCCAATTGTTCCAGCAAATTTTCCTTTATATTTCCCTTCGGTGTAATGAGTGCCAAGTGCCTCCGTTGCATCCTCTATAACTTTAAGATTGAATTTATCTGCAACCTCCATAATCCTTTCCATATCAGCCATATTACCGAAAACATGGATAACAACTATTGCTTTTACACACGATTCTTTAAATTTAACAAATTTACCATCAAACTTACATTCCTCTTTGAGAAAAGAATTAAGTTTTTCAGGATCCATACACAAACTATCATCACAATCGATAAAAACAGGATTGGCAAATTGATATTTAATAGGATTAACGGCAGCAATAAAAGTTAGCGGAGAAACCAACACAGAATCTCCGGGTTTAACTCCCGCTTCAACCAAAGACAAGTGTAGAGCCGAGGTCCCGCTCTGGCACGCCGCAACATTTTCGGTATTCAAAAATACTGCCAAATCATTTTCAAGTTTTGTGATATAAGCACCGCCCGTTGAAACCCAGCCTTGGTTTAGAGCTTCATTTACATATTTAGATTCGTTTCCTTCAAAATTAGGAATGGAAAGAGGTATAAATTTCATAGTTATTCATTAAATTTACATTTTTGAATCAAGTGATTTTCCTGTTTCTATATGATTAAAATTCGGAAGATATGACTTCATAATCTCAACAAGTTCATTCTTTGATACTTCTTCTTTCGAAAATGCATTATTTAATTCCTTAAAAAGTACATTAATCATATTTGTATCAGGAATATCTTTATTTGTTATTACGCCAAGAGAAATATAACGGTCATTATCAACGAATTCATTATCGGTATAAAACTCTTCGTAAGCTTTTTCTCCCGAAGTATCCGATATCGAATAATGAACAGGATAAAGATTGCTTCCCTTTTTCAAATCTTCCGATTTATCTATCGCTTCTTCATCAGAGTCACAATTTAAAACTTCAAATCCGAATTCATGTAATAATTCATCCAATATTTTATCAAAAGTCATCATTTGAGATTCTTTAAGTTTTGGGAAGAAAATATCTCTGTTATCACCAAGGAAACAAGCTAAGGCGCATATTTGACCTGATTCCTCCGGACTGACAAAATACCGTCTAACATCTCTTGGAGAACCGATTGCCTGAAGTTTTTGGATTCTTGACAAAAAACCTGCCGGCAGCGATCCATTAGAAAAAGCAACATTGGCAAATCTGGCAGTTTTTACAGGGAATTTATCAGAATATCCGAAGATTACATCTTCCATAATTCTTTTACTTGCTCCCATAATGTTTACAGGATTAGCTGCTTTATCAGTAGAAACGCAGAAATATTCTTCTGGTGGATATTCACATAAAAGATCAAGTAATATTTTTGCATGCAAAACATTATTCTGCAAAAGAATCTCAATACTATATATGTCTTTTTCAGATCTTACATGTTTATGAGCAGAAAAATTTGCTACTACATCAAATCCACCTCTTTTAACAAACATTTTCCTGAAAACATCCGAAGCAAAATCCATAGGATAAGTAATGTAATCGCCTGGAACATACATTCCTTTTCTTGAACGTAAATCTCTTGTTAATTCGGTGAGGGCATTTTCATTAATATCAACAACAACCAAAGATGCAGGTTTAAATGGCAAAATAACTTTAACAAAAGATGATCCTATTGAACCAGCTCCTCCGATAACACAAATTGATTTGCCTTCAATCTTTTCAATTAATTTTTCTTTATTGTTATCAATATCATTAAAAAACATCGAAACTTCGCGTTTAGTAACATGTTTCGAAATAAAATCATCAAGATCAAACATATAATCCCCTAAATCTCAGTCCTGAAATAATTTTGAGCAAAACACTTTTCTTTTTTTCTGTCTTTTATAACCACATAACCATTGCAGTCTGTAATTACAACTTTATCACTATCTATAGCCCGATTGTAAACAAGAGTATCTACTCCAATCGAAACCCTGTCGCCAATGGGTTTATTGCCAATTATTTTGGCACCTGCTCCTAAAAACAATCCCTTTCCTAAAACAGGTGCAGGATTTTCATCTTCATCCTTATCTGTATTAATAGTCACATTTTGAAAAATAACAAGGTAATCATTATATACAGCATTTCCTATTATCGTTCCTACTGGATGTCCTAAAAAGAAATGATCCGGCAATTTACACTTATATGAAAAGAAAAAATTATTTAATGTTCTGTTTAAATACATTATTTTATCACAAACGGGTTTGTTCTGAGATTGATTCCAAAGAGTATTTGAAAAATAATAGAGAAATGTTGCATATTGATCCGCATGCAAATGAGAAAAATATGTCTGACCGAATTCATTAGAATAAGAAGAAAAAGTTATTTCCTTAAAACAATTCTCCAATCTTTCCAATGCAATATCAAAGGCAATATCTATATCATTTCCCATAAATCTTACTCCGTCAGGGAAAAAAGTATTGACTTGGTTTCCAAGATACCTTTTCAATTCTTCTTTTTTTAATGTAAGTTCCATATTTTATATCCGACTACTATTAATTAACCCCGAGATTATGAATCATACTCTCCATCTCACTAAACTGTCCCATATCCATCCATGCCTTTTCCGAAATAGGAAATACTCCGACTTTTTTATTATCTTTCAATAGTCTTAATGCTAGATCCGGCACACTAATAAATTCATTTTCGCCGATATATTCTATCACATCAGGTTCAATAATATATACACCTGTATTAATAAGATAAGAATAATCCGGTTTTTCCTTCATTTCGATAATATTGCCGTCACTGTCGGTTTGGATAACTCCGTAAGGGATTATCATATCTTTCATTGCGCAAATAAAAGTCATGGAATTGCCTTTTTTCTTATGTGTCAGATAGGCACATTCAAAATCCGCCTCTAGAAGAGTATCACAGTTAGACAGAAAAAATGTCGTGATTAATTTATCTTTTAAAAGTCTTAATCCTCCTCCTGTTCCTAGAAATGTATCTTCTTCTACATAATTAACAGAATAATCTTTTTCGATATCATTCATATAGGCTTTAATCATATTTGCTTTATAATTCAAAACAAAGTAAACATTTCCGCAACCGAATTTTCTAAATGAATCAATAATCCTTTCCGTAATTGATACATCTCCGATAGGAATTAACGGCTTAGGTAATATTTTTGTATACGGATAAAGCCTTGTTCCTTTACCGCCGGCCATAATGACAAGCGGGACATTATTTAAAGCTTCACTGATTTTAAAATCATTTTCAGTTTTAAGTTCGTCAGGATTTACAACATCAATTATTTTTCTACTGACATCAACAATAGGATAAATAACTCTTAATCTGGTTTTACGCTCAATTTCAACTTCTCCAAACGAATAATAAAGAATAGGGTTACTATTCATCGCTTCAGTAATTGATGAACCGAGTTTGCCGCCCTTTAAGAAAAACGCCCTCATATCACCATTTGAAAATAAACCTTGTACAATATTGTTTTCATCCACAATAATGACTGCTTTAATCAAATTTGCTGTCATCTTTTCTATGGCTTCTTTAACGGTGTATTTACTTGTAATCAAATATTTATCAAGCATTATAAACCCTCATTTATAAATAATTCATTTATATTTATCTTTCGGATATCATAAGTTCTTTTAATTCTTCTTCAGAAATAAAAGGATACATATCATGAAGAGCAGGCGAAAGCATCTTTCCGTTTATATCAGTCTTAGACATAACCTTAGGAAGTACAGGATCATCGATTAATTGACTAATCTCCATAATTGTAGGACCTTCTGCTTCAAAAAACTTATCTAGACAATCTTTAACATCTTTATTTTTTTCGCATTTAAAATAATTAAAACCAAATGTTTTAGCCACATTAGAAAAATCAGGAAATGTAACACCTGTTTCCGGAGTGCAGCCGATTAATTCTCCGTTAAAAAAGTTCTTTGATGTCTGTCTTATTGCATTGTATCCGGCGTTTTCGAATAGAAGAATTTTAATAGGAAAATTATGATGTTTGACAGTCTGAAGTTCCTGAATGTTCATCATAATGCTTCCATCGCCAGTAGCTAAATAAACTTCTCTGTTTAAAGCAACACATGCACCAATTGCCGCAGGAATATCGTAACCCATAGAGCCACAGTTATAGTTAGTTAATATTTGCTGGTTTTTATGTGAATTCCCTATTTGAAGTGCCGATGTAATGGCCGAATTATTGCCCAAAACCAAAACAGAATCTTTTGAAGCAGAATTAAAATAATTCTTCCAGAATACATATGAACATACTCTCTCATCTTCTTTTTTATTCTCCGCAGCTTCAAAAGGTGTAAATCGATTCTTTAACTTTTTACAATAATCAAGCCATTCTTCGTCAGCGTTGAAAGCAATATCTGTCTTTAGAAGAGAATCAATAACAAATTCAACATCACTATTGAATTGTTTTAGATATTTTAATCCTTTTTTCTTTAGTTCCTGATTATCAATGTCAACAGATATAATACGTGCTTTAGGAGCAAAATCAACCTGGTTAAAACCGGTTACTGAGAAGCCAAGACTACTTCCGAGAGAAACAATAAGGTCACTGTTTTGAACAGCAATATTCGCCGCTCTTTGGCCGCAAGGACCTATCGGTCCCATGCAAAGAGTATTTTCTCTATACAAAACATTACTACCGTTAAAACTTGAAACAACAGGTATACTGATTTTTTCAATAAGTTTACGAAAGTTTTCCCTGCATCCAGAAGTAAGAACACCTGCACCTGCAAGAAACACAGGACGTTTTGATTTCATTATTTCTTTCAGAATAAATTCTGTATCGCATTCATTTGATTCAGAAGATAAATCTTCATATTCCTTAAGATCTTCTTCTTCAACAAAAGCACTTTGAACATCTTGTGGAATATCCAGCCAAACCGGTCCTCTTCTTCCACTTAAAGAAATATCAACAGCTTTATTTATCTCGGATTTAATATCTAGTGGATTGACAACAAGTTTCGAATACTTTGTCATCGTTTTTACCGTATCAATAATATTAAATTCCTGAACGCCGCGGGTTCTGAGCTTTAATCCTGTAGAAGGCACACTGACAGCATATCTTACCTGACCTGATATGACTATCATGGGAAGGCTGTCAACCCACGCTCCCATAACTCCCGTCAAAGTGTTGGTACCTCCGGGACCGCTGGTAACACAAACAAGAGCCATTTTCCCGCTTGACCTTGCATAACTTTCAGCTGCCATAGCGCAAGCCTGTTCATGATGATTGAAATATTTTTTCATATCGGTATTGTGAAGAAGCGCATTGTCAAGAAACATCGCCCCTCCGCCAACTACAGCAAAACAATCCTTAATGCCTCTTTCTACAAGAGTCGAAAGAATAATGTCAGCTACTCTTTTTTTCATATCATTTGTGCTTCCTTTAATTCTGATGCTATCTGCATTTTAATACCTTCTTCGAGTGTGATAAATTCATATCCTTTAATCTCGTCGAGAAGTCTTTGATTCGAACCTGTGTATTCTTTATTAAATCCCTTTTTGAGGATAACTATATTCGAAGAAGATCTCATTTCGTTTTTTACGATACTTGCAATTTTGGAAAGCAAAACCCTGTTCGAAGAACATACATTGTATGCGCGGTAACTCGGTTTATTTTCAATAAAATACGAAAAAATATTCCTTAAATCAAACACATGCAAATAATCAAAATAACAGTCCTGTCTTATCGTAATATCTTTATGATTCATACAACATCGAATCGCGTGAGTAATAAATTTTGTTTCATGATCCGTTGGCCCGAAACACCCGAAAACACGAAGATTGCATTGTTTTTTATCATTTTCGATAATCCTGTTTATCGTATATTTGGAAAGGCCATAAGTATCATACGGAATTCTTAAAAAATCATCTTCTTTCGCAAGAACAATGTCCTCACTTTTATCGAATTCCGCACCCGATCCGAGCGTGTACATCATATCGTACATATCCCTTGCTTCGTAAAGATTCATAAAAATTCTTATACTGTCTTCAAAAAAATTTTCCTTCTTATCAAGTTCATTCTTAACTGGGTTAGGATTGGCAAGATTAATAACCGTTTCTATTTTATTGTCTCGAATATAATTTCTAACTTCTATTTCATCAAGAAGATTAAGTTCCGATCTGTTCGGGCAGAAAGTTTCGTATTTAGTTTTAAGATAAGGGCACACATTCCTACCGACAAAGCCGGTTGCACCAGTTACAAGTATACGTTTCATATTATCTTTTTTAATTCTTTCTGACATTCAGAAATAAATTTTAAGTACATGTGATTTATCATTGTTTGTTCTTTGTTTTATAAGTTTTGTACGAAATCAGAAAAACAACCGCAAAAACAATAAGCTGGATTGAAACTGTAACAAAATATAAAAATCCTGCTCCTGAAACGTTATATGCTACAACCATTTTGTCAGACAAAACAAAAGCAATAAGCGCAGGTATAAAGTAGCCGATAATAAGATAATTCTGTCTCCTCAAAACTATAATGCATACCGACAAAAAAGAAGAAAATGCCAAGAGACAACCGCTGGACAAAAGAATCATAAATGTCGGTTTAAAAGATGAAAGTTCAACCTTATATAAAAAATTAAGGAAGAAAATGCCAACGGCAAATCCTGATAGTATAACAAAAACACTAAGAAGAAAAATTATTATTGTCTGTTTAAAAAAACATTCGATAAATCCCCTTTTGTCGTTGTTTTTCAGATGTTCAGCCAACCGCGATATAATAGGCTGAAATACATACGTACTTATTGCGCTTACCACGTAAACCGGCATAAAAATATAATTAAACAATGCCTGCGTAGTCTCGTCCATATTAGCATCTATGGCATATTTCGGAGCATTTGCAATGTAAATCATAGAAAAGCTCCCGAAAGCTATTGCAAAGCAATCTCTCATAATGCCCAAGTTCCTTCCCGATTCTTTCCGCGAATTATCGGAAAGAAGTTCCTTATAGAATAAATATGTAATTGCAAATACCGTTATCGAAACAAAAAATCCTACTGAAAATGTAATAATCAGATTTTTAGTCAAGACTACAGTTGCTGTTACCGTGGCAAAATACAGAATATATCTTAAAAAAATACATTTGGCTGCAATATCAAGTCTGCCTTTCTGCTGAAGTCTTCCGTGCAGAACATCTTCAAAGGCATCCACTGTTTTAAGAATACCAACGAGCGCAATTACAACACATTTGTACGTCGAATAATCTAGGAACAAAAGACCTTTAAACGCAACGTACAGAATATAAAAAAACATAATGAGAGTTGTTATAATACGGCATAATACATAATCTTTGAAACCATACTTCTCACTGACATCGGAGGCCTGATAATTTCTTACTCCGAACATTCCGAACGTAAGCGCAAGACTTGCAACCGCATACGCAAACGAAAAAACTCCGCACTCATCAATCTCAAGAATTCTACTTAATACTAAAAGTATTAGTGCCGACTGTCCTGCATTAAGTGCACCACCTGCTAGATTCCAGAATAGTGTTTTTTTGTCATTTTCTTTTTTTAACAGAAAAGAACGCATCATTTATCATCAAAATTAATTTTCTCTTTTTCAATGACCAAAGGTTTTCTGGTTATTCTTCTGACGATAATCGCAATATACTCTCCCAGCAATCCTGTAGAAAAGAGTTGAATCGAAGAAACAAAAAACAATCCGATAACAACCGGCGCAATACCGAGTGAAAAAGAATTCCAGAAAATAATCTTATATACCAAGTAAGCAAACCCTATAAGGAGACTTATCAAACCGCCTACAAATCCGAGAAGCGTAATAAAATGAAGCGGTTTAACAGTAGTATTACAAAGCGAAGTTATTGCAAAATGGAAATATGAAAAAATATTATAACTTGATTTACCCCTCTCCCTCTTATTCTGAGTATAAGGAAGAAGTTTTATATTAAAACCGTATTCTGAAACAAGATGTCTTACACTATAATCCGGATCCTGTAACTGTGTAATCTGCAAGACATCAATTACTTTCTTATCCATCAGACCGAATCCTATAACCTGTTCAATCTGAGGTGTATCGGAAAAAATTTTAATAATATGATAGTATATTTTTCTGCAGAGAAACTTTATGAAATTTTCTTTACTTTTATTCTTTTGTCCCCAGACTATTTCATACCCTTTTTCCCATTCATTCAGAAATTCGGGTATCATTGAAGGAGGTTCCTGAAAATCGCAAGGAATACCTATATACGCATCACCTGATACATTCCGCATAATATTAATTCCGGATCTCGCAGGTCCGAAATTTCTCTGATTAATTATAACTTTACATCTTTTATCTGTTGCTGCAATCTCCCTTAAAATTAACTGTGTTGAATCAGACGAATCGTTATCGGCAAAAATAATTTCATAATCATATTCAGGTTTATTTGTCATCTCTGCCGTAATTGCTTCATACATCTGTTTTACATTATCTTCTTCATTATAACAGGGGACACCTATCGAAATCTTTTTTTTATTATTCATTTCAGTCTTTCCATTTTTTCCAAGGCGCAACATTATTTCGCCACATCTCCTCCAAAATATTTTTCTCCCTAATATTATCCATACATTGCCAAAAACCTCTATGGACATACGACATTAATTCGCCATCGGAAACAAGTTTTTCAAGCGCATCCGTTTCTAAAACGGAATCATCACCGTCTATATAATCGAAGATCTTAGGCTCTAAAACCATATAACCCGCATTTATCAGCGCACCGTCTGAATAATTCTTTTCGCGAAAAGACTTAACCGAGCAATTCTCGGTTATATCAAGAACGCCTTTTTGTTGTTCAAGTTTTACCGCTGTAAGAGTTGCAATCTTCGAATGTTTTTCATGATATTCCAATAGTTTCGAAATATCAACGTCACAAACTCCGTCCCCGTATGTTAGCATAAATGTTTCATCGCCAATATATTTCTGAACCCGTTTTACTCTTCCTCCGGTCATGGTTCCGTATCCTGTATCAACTATTGTAACTTTCCATGGCTCTATTGTAGCTTCATGATAAATAATATCATTTTTGCCTCCTGAAAAATCAAAGGTAACATCGCTGCAATTTGTAAAATAATCCGCAAACCATTGTTTTATCATTTGCTGTTTATATCCGGCACAAACAATAAATTCATTAAAACCATAATATGAGTATTCTTTCATAATATGCCATAAAATCGGTTTCTCTCCGATTTCGACCATCGGCTTTGGCTTATATTGAGTTTCCTCTTCAAGTCTTGTCCCGAAACCACCTGCTAAAATAACAACTTTCATATTTAAAACCTCATAATAATATTATATCATAAAGATTCTCTTTTATAAAAATAAACTCCAAAAAGATTAATTCTTTTTAGAGTTTAAAATAATATAATTACTTTTTTAATTTTTTTTCAAAAATAACTGAAAGAAGCGCCAAAAGTCCGCACAAAGAAACGATTGCTCCGATTTTCAAACCGGGAACTTCATATTCAAAAGAAACCTCATATATTCCTTCTTTAGGAAAGAATATTCCCATGAATGATCCTTCTAATAGTCTTACTATTTCAGTTTCCTGTCCGTTAATATACGCTTTCCATCCTGCATCAAAAGGAACTGTCAAAAGCATAAGTCTCTTCTCACCTTCAACATTAATGTTGCCTTTAATATGCCCGTTTGACCATTCTGTAATATTATACTGTCCGACCGATAACTCTTGGTACTGTTCATCAAGAACATCGTAATCAATAGAATACACATTTATCGAATCACAAGAAAACGTTTCGCGCAGATTTTCATCTGAATAAAGCGAAATATAATAATACCCGCATTGGTCAAGACTCATCTTATTAGAACAAGAACACGATGCAGCATCCATATCATTGTTGCTGTAATTATCAGAAAAAACTACTTCAAAATCAGTACCAATATATGACGGTATTTCTTCCTCAAATTGAACATACACATCATTATATTTTAATGAAGGAACGCTAATAAGCAAAGAGCCGTTCTCCCCAGTTCTCTTGAATACTGTTTTCCCTTCATCATCAGTAAACATATCAATACCATCAAAGTCATAAAAAATATCATCATCAGAAACTCTAAAAAATACATCTTTATTAATTCCAGAAATGGTCTTAATAAGACTGTTTGTATTATCAAATACATTTCTTCCTTCAAATTCCTGGAATATAGTTTCACCTGATACAAGATATCCTATACTCAAAGAACGATTGTTTCTATAGCAAGAAATAGGTATTTCTGAAATAAGCGAAGAGGAATCATACAACTCATCGGGACAATTAATATAATATTTTACACCCATTAACATATCTGAAACCGGATTATGACCATTATTAACAACCATTCGAGTTGAAGTAGAAAATCCTATATTTGACAAAAACTTTCTAACATCATATTTTTCCTGGCTACCAAAATAAGAAAAATCATTATATCCATAATAATATCCACCCGTAAAATCCTTAGTATTATTAACAATAGTTCTATACAGTCCACTTTCACCGCTGTTTTTTATTGCATTAAGATTAACATCCATAAAATTTTCAAGGTTCTTATAAGGAAGTTTTTCTTCTTTATAAGGCAAGAAATATCTTGCATTTGTTGAAATTTCAATAATAAGAACGACTACAGCCACAGTATAGCAAAGAATTCTACTTTTGTTTTTTATATAAACAAAACCAATAGTTATCCAAGATATAAGAAGGCATATATTTACAACAAGACCTGTATTTGAATTAATACTGAACTCACCATCCGGAATAGACCAAAAGCTTATTGATTGTTGAACTATAACATAAAAAATTATCCAAACGAAAGCCGTAGCAAAAGGTAACAATTTCCTTTGTGTTTCAATATTATCTGCTTGTTTCGCACAGATCGTACATATAATAAAGGAAATAATAAACGAAAATCTATACCAAAAGAAATCCGGTTGATCCATCGCATGCATAAACTGATTCAGAGGAACAACTATTGTACTAATAAAATAAAATACAAGAAGAATAGCATAAAATAGTTTTATATTATTTTTTATTTTCTTATTAAAGAAAAACAATGGGACCAATATTAATGCAGGTACACCGCAATAAACGTACCCATAGACACCAGAAATACCACTCGATATCCCCCAGAAGAGGCTGTTAATTATAAATGTAAGTGGCGTTATTATAGTAACAGCACTTGTTGCATCTTCGGCCCTGTTTGCAGCTAGAAAAAAAAGAGCTGGCGCCCAAACAACACACGAAAGAATAATCGCAATCAAAACTCCAATAGCCCAATTGATAAATAGTTTAAGCTTTTCTTTGAGTTTTGTCTCTGTTTTACATTCATAAATAAGAAGAAAATATAAGACAACAAATATAAAAGAAAACACGCCAACAATATATCCCATATAAAAACATGAAATAAAAAGATATGAATATAATAAAATCATGAGAACTCGTCTGTTGGAATTGATGCATCTAAGTATCGAATATATCATCAAAGGGAGGACCATTACTGCATCCAGCCAATATATATGAATAGTTCCATAAGCAAGGCTAAATGCACATGTCGAATAAAACACCGAAAATAAAATTGAAACAAATTTTCTTTTGCTTAAAAAATTATCCGAAAATATATAAAAAAAGAAAGAAGAAAAACCTATTTTTAAAGCAATTATCAAAGCAGTAATCAATGAAATGTCTGCGTTATAAAAAAGCAGATATAATAAATTAAACGGACTGAAAAAACTAAAAGCAAGAGCAAGTGAATTGTTAGTGCCTAGCCCAACACTAAAAGTAAAAAAGGGGTTGTTACCAGTTAAAATATCCCTGCAAACACCTTTATATAAAGAAACGCCCTCAAGAAGATCGCTTCTTAAAATCAAGAATTCACCAAAAAGCATTCCGTTTATTATAAAAATATATAAAACTATAAAAAATGAAATAAGAAATGCAAATATCGGTTTTAATATATTATGATCAAATCGAATTTTTCTAAATTCCGTCATATTGTTCCTCTTTATATAAAATAAGGGACGCATGAATCATGCGTCCCTTTAGATTCAAATTATATTTCTAAATTTATAAAACCTATTAGTTGATATAACCTGAGTAAATTGTTGTATCGCCTGCACAGTAAACCTGAATCTGGCTACCTGACTTCTTGTAGTTTACACCGCTACCCTTAGCATTTTTAGATTTAAGCTTACCTGAAACTGCAGAAAGCTGCATACCTAAAATCTCTTCAGCAGCTGCCTTCACATCAGCGTTTGTAATATTAGTAATATCAGAACCACCTGTGCTATCTGCAATTGTTCCGCCTGCTTTAACTACATCAGGATCAAGGCAAGCTGTTGTAAGAGCTGTTCTAACTGAATCACAAAGTTGTGTATCAGCAGAAACGTTTGTCTTCTCAATATACTTGATAAGCTGAGGAGCCATAACGCCTACTAAGATAGCCATGATAGCGATAACGATGATAAGTTCTACTAAAGAGAAACCTTTGTTGTTTTTCATAATTTTAATCTCCTTTTAACAAATATTGTGACGTTTGTTTTTTCTGTAAATTTAATATAACAAATTAAAAACAATTTGTAAACAAAAATTTATATTTTTTTTATTATTTTTGAATGATTTGTATATTTTAGTGTTAGTTTTTATTATTTTATAGTGAATTTAACTATAATAAATTACAAATTAATAAACAAACTATGAATAAAATGTCATGAACTAAAATTATTATGTCAACCTGGTTGATGCGACCGAATGATACCTTAATGTTCTCATTTCGCATATTATAATATTAATCTTTAATATAAATCCCTTAATAACGAAATCTCATCCCTGATACCGGAAGCATCTTCCATCTTTAGTTCATACCTTAAAGTATATGATTCAAATTTATCTATATATTTTGAAAAACTGTCAATGGCATTTTCCATATTGGCTAAACCTGTTTTATATTTATTTTCATTATTTTCATATATACCCTCGTGGATAACTTTGTAAGAATTATATATATTAGTAATTGCTTCTACATAACAATCATCTATTTCTTTTACTTCAGGATCTTCTATTAAAGAATTACGAAGTTCCGCATTCTCCTTTAACTTTTTTATATTATCTTCCATTATACCCAGATAAGCAGCTTTCTCTTTGTAACTCGTTGCAGAAAAGATTTGTTTCGATGTTATTTCAAACTGATCGTAATATATCAAATCTAATTTCAGACTATCTTCGTATTCATATAATGCTTTATATTTGTTTGCATTAGTGCAAGATGTAAAAAACAAAAAATTTGTAAAAAATATAAAAAACAAAAATGTTTTGAGAATTTTATTCATTATCTATCCTTTACTTGTGAATTATTTAAAAAAGGAGAATTAAAGCAATTCTCCTTTTTACATACAGATTATTTACCAAGTGCTTCATACAAAGTAAACATAGGACTCAAAATAGCCAGGATTAAGAAGCCAACAACAAATGCCATTACGATGATAATCAATGGTTCCATCAACGCCATCATTGATTCTGTGGCATTCTGAACATCTTCCTCATAATAATTCGCAACATTTTCAAGCATTGCTTCAATATTACCTGTTTCCTCGCCGATAGATGTCATATGGCAAACCATCGGAGGGAAAAGTCCACTCGTTTTAAGCGGTCTTGATAATACAACTCCTCGCGCAACCTGTTCTTTCGCATCTTTCATGGCATTTCGGTAATTATTGTTATCCATAGACTTCGCAGTTATATCCAAGGCGTCAATCATTGGAACGCCTGCGCCAAGCAAAGTACAAAGAGTACGACCAAGTTTAGCGCAAGCCTTCTTCTGCTGTATAGGTCCGAGGACAGGAATTCTAAGTAAAAGTCTGTCTATAATATCTTTTCCTGCCGCAGAAGCTCTAAAAGCTCTGAATCCTAAAATTAAACATATAATTCCGATTAGCAAAAGCCACCAAAACTTAACAAAGAAATCAGAAATATGAACAATAACCATTGTTATGGCAGGCATTTCAGTATCAAGTCCTTCAAACATTCCCATGAACGAAGGGATAACGAAAGTCATCATTGCAAAAATAACACCAATAAGAACTACAATAAGAACAATAGGATAAATAACTGCTTTCTTTACAGCTGATTCGAGCTGTGCATCTTTTTCGAACTGGATAGCCATACGCGAGAATGATTTATCAAGTGAGCCTGATGCTTCTCCGGCTTCTACCATGTTGCAAAGCATGCTGGGAAATACACCGCCTCTTCTTCTCATCGCTACAGCTAGAGGATCACCTTTTGAAATATCGGCATGTACCTGCTGGATAGCAAATTTTAACGCTTTATTCTCTGTCTGTTCGCCAAGCATCTGGAAAGCTTCTACGATTGTAACACCGGCCTGAATAATCGAAACAAACTGATGGCAAAATACTGAGAAATCTCTAGATTTTACTTTTTTTCCAAAAGAAAAATTAATCTTTCTCGCAAGTCCGCCTGCTTCTTCGATATTAAGTACGGTATTTTTTTCCTGTTTGAGATTGGCAACAGCCATTTCCTTTGACTTAGCTTCAATGTGTCCTTTTTTCTTTTTGCCATCGGGACCGACGACAGTATAAACATACTCAGCCATTTTCTTCCACCTTTACATATTTATTAATTATTTGGTTTCTTCATCCATATCGTATGCAACACGTACCATTTCTTCTATGGAAGTAACACCTTCCTTTACATTTCTGGCACCTGCCATACGAAGTGTATTCATGCCTTCTCTTACAGCTACTTCCTGAATTTCATCGGCAGTTACTTTCTGATGAAGTATTCTACGAATTCCCGAAGTGATGGGCATTATCTCGTATATAGCCTTTCGGCCTTTGTAACCATTATTGCATTCTTCGCATCCGTTAGGATTGGGTTCGTAAATGATTATGCTCTCATTCTGAGGTACGCCAATCATTTCCTTTTCTCTGTCAGTAGCCTCATGAGGAATCTTACACTTAGTACAAAGTCTTCTTACAAGACGCTGAGCGATAATACCTACAACCGCATCACCGATCAAATATGATTCAACACCCATATCAATAAGACGGGTAATCGACGCTGACGTAGAGTTTGTATGCAACGTAGAGATAACCAAGTGACCTGTGATAGACGCTTTAACAGCGATACCCGCCGTCTCACTGTCTCGAATCTCACCGATCATGATGATATCAGGGTCCTGACGAAGGATGGATCTAAGTGCAGAAGCGAATGTAAGTTCTGCTTTTACATTAACCTGTACCTGGTTAACACCGGGTACGTTTGCTTCGACAGGATCTTCTACTGTGATGATATTAACTGTTTCTTTATTAAGTTCGTGAAGTACCGTGTAACAGGTGGTAGATTTACCGGAACCTGTAGGCCCTGTTACAAGGATAATTCCATGAGGGTTATGAGTGATAGAATCGAGTTTCTTTTCATCATCGGGATAAAGACCTAAGTGCTTCTTCTCTCTGGTAAGGCCTCTCTTCTTTGTCATACGCATTACGGTTTTTTCGCCGTATACGGTAGGAAGTATTGATACACGGACATCATACTCTTCTCCGTCTACTATACGCGTAAGACGACCATCCTGAGGTTTACGCTTTTCGGAAATATCAAGTCCCGAAACAATTTTAATACGTGCAACCATGGCTGCAAGTACATTTCTGGGATATGTGAATACTTCCTGAAGTACACCGTCGATTCTGAATCGAACTCTTACTCGATCTTCCATGGGTTCGATATGAATATCGGATGATTCCATACGAACTGATTCATCGAGAATCGTATTAACAATCTTTACGATAGGAGCATCGTTCAATGACTCATCGTCTTCAACATCCTCTAAGTCACCGAATTCTCCTGCATGTTCAGCCTGGAACTGCTCAGCGGCTTCCATAGCCTGTCTCTTACCATATACTTTATCAATAACTGCATTGATTGATATGGAAGAGGCGTATACCGGTGTAACCTCCATACCGGTAACGATTTGTACGTCGTCGATGGCGCCCAGGTTCATGGGATCGCTCATCGCAACTTTCAATTTGTTGTAATCATTTTCATCATATCCAAGAGGAACGAGGACATCTTTTCTTAAGATATCTTCGCCGATAGATTCCATGAGTTCCTGATCGGGTTTAAATCCTTTTAAATCAACGGAATCAATACCCAACTGTGCGCATATAACGCCGGAAAACTGTTCTTCTGTAACAAGTCCCATATTGATAAGGACTTCACCCAGTTTTCCTTTTTGCTCTCTTTGTTCTTCAAGAGCCTGACTCAACTGGTCTTCGGTGATGTATCCTTTTTGTACCAATAAATCACCGACACGGATTCTGTTACCAAAAATCGCCATAATTAAATACCCCTATTCAATTTAGTATGAGAGTGATGTATGCAAACTCATACACCTTGTTATTATCGCATAATCCGAGCCAGAAATAAATACCTTTTTGGTTATTTTTATAAAATGTTTATAGAAAAAATCAAAAGATTGTTTATTATTCATAAACATATCTTTCCATATTGAATTTTTAATAAAAATACGATTCTGAATAATATTTATTTAATATCTCTTCCGCTCCCTCTTCTCCCAATATCAAACATATGGTAGAAAGAGCATCTCCTTCCAACGAAGAATCAGACACTATAGTCACGCTCTGTACTCCGTTATCCACCGGGTAGCCTGTCTTGGTATCCAGGATATGATGATATTTCACTCCGCTATATTCCACATATCTTTCATAAGTGCCGCTTGTGACTACTGATTTATTTGATACCTTCAAAGATTGAATAATGTCTCCGTAATTTCCCGGATCTTTAATTCCGATGTTATATTCGCTTCCGTCGGGCTTGTTTCCTATTACAATAATATTGCCGCCAAGCGATATAATTGCACTTTTGACATTTTTAGATACCAGATATTCTTTAAGTTTGTCGGCTATATAGCCTTTGGCTATGAAACCGAGATCTATTTTAGTTCCTTCACCTTCAAGTTTTATCATATTATTATCAAGAAGAATAACATTCTTATAATTTACCTTATCCAAAGCCTCATTAATTTCTTCATCTGACGGCTTGCTCGTTCTTGCATCTTTATTATGATTGAATCCCCATGCATCTACCAAAGGAGCAACTGTTAAATCCACTGCCCCGTCCGTCTCTTCACAAAATTCAAGCGCCCTTTCGATCAGATAATATGTCTCCTGATCCACTCTTACCGCTTCACCGCCGGCATTATTTACATTCCAGATATCGCTACCTTCAAGAGTACGGCTCAACAATTTCTCATATCTTTCACACATCTTAAGGCACTCATCCAGATATTTGGCATCTTTTTGATTATAAACAGTCAGGTTTACATAAGTATCAAAGTAATATCCGTCTCCGGATATCGGCTTACTTCTTTTTCCCATCAAAAAAGCGATGGCGATAATAATCGCCATCAAAATCACTATAATAACAATTCTGACAATTTTTTTAATATTCATTAATTAGTACCGGAGGATGTTAAAACCTAATTCAAATATTTAACGTTTTTCCAGATATCTTTTCCTTTTTGAAATTCATTGATCATTTCCATTTTTCGGTAAAACAATCTTTTCATGGGTTCTATTCGAAGTTTGGCCGAGCCGGAAAAATCGCACTATTACTGGATTTTCGGGCCATTAAACATCAAGGGGCGACTCAAGGGACGACACAAAAATCAAGCAAAATTACGGCGAAAGGAGGGCAGAACAACATCATCAAAGTCCCTTATGATTCTTTCTTTTCAAATTCTTCCAAATTTAGTTCTCGCTTAAGTTCTTCTTTAGTAGGCATGTAGGGAAGATACTTTGCTGCATAAATCTGGTTATTATCTTCCGGTAAAGTATACTCCACCAATGTATCACTCTTATCAGCACATAATACTATTCCAATAGGCGGATTATCGCCTTCATTCATCATCTGGCGCGTATAATAGTTTACATACATTTGCATTTGTCCAAGATCTTGATGTGTTAAATCACCGACCTTTAAATCAACCAATACAAAACATTTTAAAATATAATTATAGAAAACAAGGTCAATGTAAAAATGACGCCCATCCACATTAAAATGTTTCTGTCTTGCAACAAAAGAGTATCCTCGTCCCAATTCAAGTAAAAACTTCTGTAGATGGTCAATAAGTGCCTGTTCTAATTCCGACTCATAAAAATGCTCATTAGCCGGAAGATCTAAAAACTCCAAGACATATGGATCTTTAATTATTTTTTCATATTCCGCTTTCGGTTCCAACGTATTTATTTCAGCTTCCACGTCTGCTTTATCCCGACTTGCCAAAATCCTCTGATAGTAAAAAGAATTTATCTGACGATCTAACTGTCTGGAACTCCACCCGCATTTAGAAGCTTCTTCCAAATAAAACTCTCGCGCTACTTTGTCTTTGATGCGCATAAGACTACGATAGTGCGTCCAACTCAATTCCGAACGCAGTGCGTTCACATTTGGAAAAGTAAGATAAAATTGCCTCATCATTTGAAGGTTTCTTATAGAAAATCCCTTTCCGAATTCATTTGTCAATTTATCTGCTAAGAACATTAAAAGCTGCTTTCCGTACTCAGCGCGTTCGTTTTCTCCACATGCTTCGTATATCTGTTGACCGATATTCCAATATGCAGTTACCATTGCGGAATTAACTGCAACAGAAACCTTTCTCTGTGCTTCGACAATATATCCACGAACCACATTATATGTTTCATTATTGACAACGGTAATATCATTATTCATATATCTTTCGACCTTTCATATTTTAGTTGATCAGCATTCATATCTAATCCTCAAACGTTTTGATAGCCGTTTCAATATCATCTCCGATGGAATAACCTTGCTTTTTATAATAGTCACGAAGTGCTTTATTATAAAATATCATGGATGATGTACATCCAGACTCTTTTTCCAGCGTAGATAGCAATTTACGACCTATTCCACGATTTCTAAAATTCGAATCAGCATACATAAATTCAGAAATCAGTAGGCCATCTGGAAAAACATATCCATAAATAAACCCGACGATTTCTTCATTTTCACATGCCACAAAAGCTTTGATTGTCTTTCCGTCATAATTTTGAAATAGTGATTTTGCTGTTGGCTTTATGCTCAAATCCCACCAATTACCTGCATTTTGAAACCGTTCAAAAAACAATAAACTATCTAATTTATTATACTTCTTACCCATGCTTCAATTAAATCAGAAAAAATCAAATCTTCTTCCAGTTCGTCGTTTTTCATCTCTAAAACGTTTTTTTACTTCTTCATAGATTTTGTCGTAATCTATTTCTTCCTTAATTGGTTTTATTTCGGTGGAAAAATAGAATTGTTCATCGAATAATAGGTTTAATATTTCCGCCATCATCTCGGCCTTACAGTGAACCAGGAGTTTTCTTATAATTGTTATATCCGCAGTGTCACATATATTTTTCCATACTTCCGGGTTATATCTTACTAGCATACTAAATGCAAAATAAGAAACATAAAGACTACTTATTTTACTAAAAAACAGAATTTCTCCTTCCTCTGGTATTCCACAAGAAATATACTTATTTCCATAAACATCAAATAGAATGCATTTTTCTTTCTCGACAAATGATGCATCCCTCAAAACAAATGAATCCCGTGAAATATCGATATGATAGCCATATCTTAACGGAAAAGAATAATCCCTTTTTTCTAATTCTTCTATTGTTTGAACATTATGTAGGATAATAGAATAAGATTTTTTCTCTTCCTGAAGCAAAAAAATATTTGGTTCTTCAGAATACCTGTTTGCATATATCTCCGACAATTCAGGAATTAGTGATAAAACATTTTTTAGATGAATTATTTTATTACTATAAAGACCATTATCACCCGTTATTTCAATTAGATTTAAAAATGTCCCGTTTCCATTAACCTTCAAATCTATCTCTGCTAAATTATGGGCATCCTTTACTTTTTCCATGCTTAATCCGTGGGAGCCAGAAAGTGTATAATTGGGTTTATGCAACAGATAAATAGCTTTAACAAAATTGTTAAGCGCATAAAACAGTGTTAATGGTGCAGTAAAAACATTATCATTTGTCTCTGATAGAAAACGAATACCTTGGTTTATATAAGATTTTATTTGTTCTGGAATTTGTTTTTTCTTCTTTTCAGATAAACTAGGATAATAGTTTAGAATTCTTTCACAGGTATAATTTGTATCCGTGAATAAAAGCGCCATATTGCAGCATTCGTTAACGATATCGTCGGTAATTATTACTCTCATACAACTTATCTTTCTATTCAGGCTATTTTACTTAGTATTGCCAGGATTCAAGCTAACTCTTTGAGAAAAATTAGGCCTATCTATGATAAAATCTTCCATTTCTAATTCTTCTATCATTTTCAGCAGATTTACCAACATTTGCTTTACATCTCTTCTATAGGGTTTCGAATCTGAAACAATCGCATCATGCAATCTTGAAGAAATTTCACCAAAATACATGCTTCCGCCATTTTCCTTAACAGTAATTAGTAACCATAAGTAAGTATTACTCCATCTAAAGGATTCTTTTTTTCCTTATCTGCTTGATAGTTTTCATCAAGAAAAAAACGAGCCACTATTTCCTTTTTGTGCATAAGATAATAAAACATGCTTATAACCTCTTCCAAGTAATATCATTTTTTAAATCAGAGTCGCAAGATGTTTCAAACCTTTCAATCACAGCATCAAAATCATTAAACAAATAATCCAAATATACTTTTAGATTATCTTCCCTGGCATTTTGAATTCCCCTTCTAAGAATGATTTTATTTCCATTCTTATCTGATACGGATTTTTCATTCTCATCATAATAATATGTATTCTCTTCAGTTTCTATCTTTTTAAGGCCTTCTTTTTCACCAGGGATTGTTTGAGCTATCAATTTTACTAAATATGGCGCGGGGGATGATTCATTGTTTTCCCAGTGTTGAAGTGTCTTCAAAGGAATATCATATTTCTTTGCAAATTTTGATTGCGAGAGTCCGGTTTTTAATCTTAATTCTTTAATACTTTCCATTTTTTATCCCTATTATTCTATACTCAATCCAGTAACATTGTATTCATTGTACTCATACTGAGTATAGTTTTATATTATACCCGGTTTGAGTATATGTCAATAATAAAAAAAGACCAAATCCTCAAAAAAAGAATTTGATCTTTCATAATAATTATTTATAACTGATTAATGCTCAAGTATCGAGCCTCTCTTGCATTTCTCCACGCATGTTCCGCAGCCTACACATTTTGCATAGTCAATCTTTGCAAGGAAGTCTGTAACTTCAACTGCTTCAGAAGGACAATTCTTCTTGCAAAGTCCGCAGCCGATACATCCGTTGTTACATTCTTTCATTGTAACGGGGCCTTTTTCTGTAGAAGAACAAGCTACCGCATAAGATGCAGAATAAGGGATTAGTTCAATCAAATGCTGAGGGCAGATGGCAACGCACTTGCCGCAGGCTTTACATTTTTCCTTATCAACCTTGGCTACACCGTTTTCAACATGGATTGCATCGAAAGGACATACCTTTACGCAGCTTCCGAATCCCTTACATCCGTGATTGCATGCATTCGGTCCTTTGTTTGGAACGAACATAAGCATCTGGCAATCTTCCTGACCAAGATATTCGTAATTGGACTTTACTGCATCGCAATTGCCGTTACATTTAACGAAAGCAACCATTCTTTCCGATTCTACAGCTTCAACGCCCATGATCTCGGCTACTTTCTTGCCGACAACCTCGCCGCCTACAGGACATCCGTTAACAGGCGCTTCACCTTTAACGATTGCAGCTGCAAGACCCGAACATCCGGGATAACCGCATCCGCCGCAGTTGTTTCCGGGAAGTACTTCAACGATTTTCTCTTCTCTCTCATCTACATTGACTTTGAAGATAACGGAAGCGATTCCCAAAAATATACCTATAAATAAACCTACTGCCGCAACTACCCCGACAGCAATCAATATTCCGGTTATACTCATATCAATCTCCATTCTATCGATATTAACGACTCATCAAACCCAATTAAATCAATCCGGAAAATCCGCAGAAAGCGATGGCCATAAGACCTGCTGTTACAAGTACTATGGGCATGCCTTTCATATATTTGGGTACATTGTTGTATTCCATCTTTTCACGAAGTCCTGCAAGGATGACAATTGAGATTGCAAATCCCGCAGCTGTGGCAAAGCCGTTTACGACTCCTGTAAAGATATCATATTCAAGGTTAACATTGTTGATTGCAACACCGAGTACTGCGCAGTTTGTAGTAATAAGAGGAAGATATACGCCAAGTGCCTGATAAAGCGACTTGATATACTTCTTTAAGAAAAATTCAACAAACTGAACAAGTGCAGCAATAATTAATATGAAAACAATAGTCTTTAAATATTCGATATTTAAAGGTCTTAATATGAATTTGTAAATAAGTCCGGCCACAAGCGAAGACAGCGTAATGACGAAAATAAGTGCTCCGCCCATACCTGCAGCTGTCTTAACCTTCTTCGAAACACCAAGGAAAGGACAAAGTCCGAGGAACTGGCTTAATACGACATTACTTATCAAAGAAGAGCCGATTGCTATAACGATAATGTTTCCAATATAACTTCCGTTCATTATTCGCCCTCCTTCTCATTCTTTTCAGAATCATCCGTCTCATTGCTTTCCAATATCTCATTCAGCTGAGAATCATCAGAAGTCTTTTCTTCGGATTTTTCTTTTTTATCTTTTTCCTTTGCAGGCTTTGTTTCTGTAGCAGCCTTATCCTCTTTCACCGTATTGTCCACGATTCTGTGAGCACATCCGGATTCACCGCAACTCATACAATCATGCGAGCAGCCTGAGCCGATCTTGGATGTATCTTTGCCTGCCTTTGCACCCTTATCCTTGATAACATTCTGAATCATGGTAAGCGTGGCAAGTACGAAGAACGCACCGGGTGCCATAACGAGGATTCCGATAGGTGATATCGAAGAAAACTCGATGGTAAAGATGTCGCTTATAACTTTTGCAAATCCATTTGATGCAGGATTGATGACTTTATTTAATGCACCAACCAACATTACGGGGATGGGATTATTGAAAGCACCGTCAATGGCAAATCCGAATAATGTTCCTGCGCCGAGAAATTCTCTGACAAGACCGATTATTGTAAGAGCCATCGTGAATCCGAGTCCCATACCGATTCCATCGAAAAGCGAAGGGAACACGGGGTTCTTGGAAGCGTAGCTTTCTGCACGTCCCAAGATAATACAGTTAACTACGATAAGTGAGATGTAAATGCCGAGTGCCGAATAAAGACCGGGCACGAAAGCATGCATCAAAAGTTCTACGATAGTAACGAAAGTAGCGATGATTACGATATATGCAGGAATACGAACCTTATCGGGAATAATCTTTCTTAAAGCCGAAATGATCATATTACTGAGTGCAAGTACCACCATCGTCGAAAGTCCCATGCCGAGACCATTGATTGCCGATGTTGTAACGGCAAGTGTCGGACACATACCGAGCATAAGAACGAAAGTAGGGTTTTCTTTAATGAGTCCGTTATAGAGACGTTCCAAACATTTTTTCATTAGTTCTCCCCTCCTTCGCTTAAGATTGTGTAATATCTCACACCTGTATTAACACCGTTTGTAACTGCATTTGAAGTAATCGTTGCCGAGGTGATGGCATCGATTTCATCAGATGAAGCAGCTCCGGTTTTAACTACCTTATACTCTTCAAGTTTCTTGTTTCTGAACTGAGGAACAAGTACGTTTTCTGCGTTCATACCAAGTCCGGGAGTCTCCGAAATCGAAAGAATTGAGATTCCTTTGAGCATATTGTCTGTGGTTACGCCCATATAGAAGCAGATGTTTCCGCCGTAACCCTTTGTGGAAGTTACGCCGATTACATATCCGTATAAAGATCCGTCAGTTTTCTTTGCTTCATACACGCTGTCGACGTAAGCTACATCATACCCTTCGGCTTTTAACTTCTCGCTGATTGATGCGTCAACATCGATGGGTTTGAAAGTAAGAGTTTCAACGCTTTCCAAAACTCCGGCTTCGTTAATTTCCTTGAAAACTTCATTGCAGGCATCAGCCTGAGCCTGAGCTTCCTGTGTAGCAATAGGTTCTTTGGTAAGTTCGTATACAAATCCAAGTCCGAGACCTGCTACAAGTGTGATACCGAAAATTACCGCGGTATCTTTTATGATCTTAACTATTTCTTCATTTGAAATTTTCATAGTGAATTCTCTCCTCCTTTACCGAAAGCTTTAGGAAGAGTAATCTTCTCAATAAGCGGAACGAGAAGGTTTCCTAAGATAATCGCAAAAGAAACTCCCTCCGCACCGGGTCCGAAAATTCTGAATACACCGGTTAAAATACCAAGAATTATACCGAAGAGATACTGGCCCTTCTTGGTAATCGGCCTTGTTACGTAATCGGTAGCCATAAAGAAAGCACCGAGCATAAGTCCGCCGCCTGCAAGTTGTGCGCAGATGTAATTTAAATCAAATCCTCTCTTTGAGAAAATGAGGATAAAGATTACAAAAGATAAAATATACATTCCGGGAATCTTCAAATCTATGATTCCAAGAGCTATAAGGAAGCATGCTCCGAGAACAATGGCAATCATGCTTGTCTCACCGATTGTACCGGCTGTATGACCGATTACCATGTCAAAGATGTTTACTTCGCCGCCTGCCTTAACAATTGCCAAAGGTGTAGGGCCTGTATATGCATCGCATTCAAAGTTTGTCATATATTTTGCAAAAGAAATGACAAGGAAGCATCTGGCACCGAGTGCAGGATTCATGAAGTTCTGACCGAGGCCGCCAAAAAGCATCTTTACGACTACTATTGCAAAGCACGCACCAAGAGCCGTCATCCAAAGAGGAAATCTCGCGGGAAGGTTAAGTGCAAGCAAAAGACCTGTAACTATGGCAGAACAGTCTCCTACAGAAACGGGCTTCTTTAATATTTTACATATTACAAATTCAGCAAGTACCGAAAAACCTATGGATACAAGAATTACCAAAAGAGCATGATAGCCGAAATTGATAACACCGAAAATCGTAGTAGGCATTAATGCGATAATTACCGCAAGCATGATTCCTCTTGTCGACATGCCGTCTCTGACGTGAGGGTTCGAGGATACTTTTAATTTCTTATCCATTTTTATTTACCCCCTTTCTTTCTGTCGGCGAGAATCATTCTTCTCATTGATTTAATGGACTGGGTAAGGTAACGCTTTGCAGGGCAGATATAACTGCAGCATCCGCATTCGCAGCATTCCATACCGTTGTATTTTTCAAACTGTTCTCTGTCTCCGTTCTGCGCAAAGTCAGCAAGTTTGGAAGGTACTACTCTTCCGGGGCAGACTTCCACACATCTTCCGCAGTTGATACATGCAGTCTCTGTTGTCGAAGGGATCGAATCCTTGGAAAGACAAAGAAGTGCAGACGAAGTCTTGGTAGCGGGTACGTCAAGATCGAAAATAGCAAATCCCATCATGGGGCCGCCGGAAATGATCTTTTCGGGTTCTTTTATAAATCCGCCTGCTTCATCCACAAGCTCATGATAATTTGTTCCGATGGGCACTCTGAAGTTCTGAGGATTCTTAATGCAGTCACCTGTAACGGTAACGATTCTCTGCATTAAAGGTTTACCCTCAACTACTGCCTGGTAGATGGAACAAATGGTATCTACGTTATTTACGATGCATCCCGCATCCGAAGGAAGCATGGATGAATTGATTGCTCTTTTTGTGGTAGCAAAAATAAGATGACGCTCAGATCCCTGAGGATACTTGGTCTTAAGAGGGATAACCGTGATTCTCTCATCGTTCTTGGTAAGTTCCTTAAGAATCTTGATACAATCAGGTTTATTGTCCTCAACTGCAAGAATACCTCTTGCATTATTAAATAATGAAAGTTCTATGCGAAGACCTTCAACCAGTTTTTCAGGTGTCTCTATCATAATACGATAGTCACTCGTCAAATAAGGTTCGCATTCGGCACAGTTAGCGATAATGTACTCAATCTTATCGGGTTCCTTGGGAGAAACCTTAACATGTGTCGGGAATCCCGCACCACCCATGCCGACGATGCCGGCTTTCTGGATGAGAGAAACAATCTCTTCTCTGGTAAGCTTCGTGTAATCAGGATTGGGTGTAAATTCAACTTCTTCATATAACCCGTCATTCTCGATAACGATAGCCTTAACATGGTCACCTGTTATGATTCTTCTGGGTTCAATTGCTTTTACGGTACCCGAAACTGACGAATATATCGGAGATGAAACAAACCCCGTTTCCTTGGCAATAAGTTGTCCAACCAATACATGTTCCCCAATTTCAACAACAGGCTCACAAGGTGCGCCTATATGCTGAGACAAAGGATATACCATTAAGCCCTTGGGCTGATAGTCTACTATCGGCTTATCCTTTGAAATGTCTTTTCCGTCATAGGGGTGAATACCACCGTGAAATGTAAACAAAGCCTTGCCTCCCTTTCTCTTTTTAAAAATAGCCTTTAATATCTTACTACTTATTTTTTAAAAATACTATATAATTTTTTTAAAATGTAGTAAAATACTTATGTATGTAAAAATAGTAGTTTGGAAGGAAATCTAATGAAAACTATCCAGTGTTCGACAGCTATAAAAGAAATAAATTACCCTTTGGAAACATTGGCTCCGATTAAAGATATTCTTTTTCTTGATATTGAAACTACCGGTTTTTCTGCAAGAAGCTCCAATCTTTACATGATCGGATGTGCATATTACGAGAATGAAGAATGGCAGTTAATTCAGTGGCTTGCCGAGAATTACGAAGAAGAAAACGACGTATTGAAGGCATTTCTCGAATTCAGCGTTAACTACTCTTTTCTCATTCATTTCAACGGAAATCAGTTTGACATTCCTTTCCTTGAGCAGAAATGTCAGCAGTATGAATACAATTTTGATTTTGCAAACTTCGACGGACTTGATATCTATAAAAGAATCAAGCCTTACAAAAACTTCATGAAGCTCGAAGACTGCAGACAGAAAACACTTCAGACATTCCTCGGAATGATAAGACGCGACAGACTCGACGGCGGCGAGCTCATCAATTATTATCATGAATTCGTCTGCAACAAAGACGAAAGCATCATGGAGGCCATTCTCCTTCACAATAAGGAAGACGTCGAAGGCATGCTTCACATGGTTACTCTTCTTGCCATTCCCGATTTGTTTAACAAATCAATTCGTGTGATGAAGGTTAAAGCCAATTATTACAATGATTACGAAAATAAAAAGCGCCAGGAACTTATCCTGACACTACGTTTCAGAACTCCGATTCCCGTTCCTCTCTCATATACGGCTAACGGCTGCTACTTTACTTGCGAGGGAATCGACGGAATCTTAAAAGTTCCTCTTTTCGAAGAAGAAATGAAATACTTCTATTCGAACTACAGAGATTACTACTATCTCATCCACGAGGACATGGCGGTTCACAAATCGGTTGCACAGTTTATTGAAAAAGATCATAAAGAACCTGCAAGTGCATTAACATGCTATACACGTAAGGCTTCTACCTATCTTCCCCAGTGGAGCGTACTCTTTGAGCCGTTCTACAAGAGAGATTACAGAGATCATCAATTGTTCTTTGAGCTTACACCGGAATTCAAGACTTCCAGAGAAAGTTTCAACAAATATGCAGAACATATTTTACAGAACATGCTTAATGTTTAATTTAAAAACGGACCTTTCGGGGTCCGTTGTTTTTACTTAAAAGGCTTCTCGAAAAAGAACGAAGCCAGTCTCTCATATCCTATCTGTTTATAATTAATCATCTGTTCTGTGGCACCAAGGAATAATATTCCGCCGGGTGCGAGAGATTCATAAAACTTTTCAAATATAACTTCTTTTACCTCTTCCGTAAAATAAATAAGAACATTTCTGCATACTATAAGGCTTACATTCTTGGGAAAAGGATCCAAAAGCAGATTATGTCTTTCAAAATTTATCGATTTCTTTAACGAAGGATCGATTTGAAATGTCTGTTCGGTGGTAGGTTTCAAATACTTAACCGCGTATTCCTTCGGAAGCAACGCTATCGATTTTTTGGAATAAACACCATTCTTTGCCTGATCAAGTACCTGCTTGTCTATATCCGTAGCATAGATTGAATAATCCGTCGGTTTCATCTGCTTATTAAAAGTCATCGCCAGAGAATAGGGCTCATCGCCTGTCGAGCACGCGGCACTCCAGACCTTAATGTCAGAGTTGAATCTCTTTTTTAAAAGAGGAATCACATCTCTTTCGAGAATTTCCCACTGATCGGGATTTCTGTAAAACTCAGACACATTGATCGTAAGGTAATTTACGAAATCTTCCAGCACATCCTTGTCGGTTCTAAGCGAATTGACAAAGCTGTCATATCCGGTAAGATGGTGCCTCAGAATCAGAGTATCGATTCTTCTTTTCATCTGCTTTTCTTTATAAGCATTCAAATCTATTTTTGTCAGATTATATACTTCTTTTTTGAAGGATTCATAATCATTTATCAATTTAAATCTTCCTCGTTCTAATATTTTTTCACATTTGATATTGAATACATATCAAGTATTGTTTTGTTATAAGTGATACTTATAACGATATAGTCTATTATACTACATTTAAAAAGAGAAGGCACTTAAATTGTACCTTCTCTTAAGAGTTAATTTAATTTGAAAAGATTATTCTTCAGTCTTTTCTGCTTCAGCGTCAGCTGCTACGATAGCGTCAACATCAACTGATGCGTATTCGCTGTTATCATCGCCTTCAGCTTCTTTATCTTTCTTAGGCTGTAATAAAGCTCTTACGGAAAGGCTGATTCTGTTGTTTTCTTCGTTAACTTCGGTAACTTCTGCTGTAACTTCATCGCCGATCTTAAGAACATCCGAAGGTTTTTCGATATGGTTCTTTGAAATCTGTGATACGTGAAGAAGTGCATCTACTCCGCCTTCAAGCTGTACGAATGCACCGAAATCTGTCATTCTTGCAACTTTACCTGTTACAACGCTTCCGACAGGAAATCTTGCGCTTAAATCTTTCCAAGGATTCTCATCTTCAAACTTTGTTGAAAGAGAAATTCTTGTTCCGTTGATTTCTTTGATAAGAACTTTAACCTTATCTCCGGCTTTGTAAAGCTTCTTAGCGCTTTCGATTCTGCCCCAGCTCATCTCTTTGATATGAAGTAATCCGTCGATTCCGCCGAGATCGATGAATGCACCGAAATCTGTAACGTTCTTTACAGTACCTTCTACTGTGTCGCCGACTTTAATCTTGGAAAGAACTTCCTCAACTGCTTTAGCCTTTTCAGCTACGATAAGCTCTTTGCGATTACCGATATATCTTCTCTGCTTAGGATCATATTCCTGCATGTAGAATTCGATTTCTTTATCCATGAACTTGGATAAATCTTTTTCATATACGTCCGAAAGAAGACCTGCGGGAATGAATACTCTTACATCGTCAACAACAACGATAACACCTTTGTTGTTGGGAATCTGTGAAACAACACCCTTAATAACGCTCTTCGAATTGAACGCATCTTCGAGAACCTTGGAACCTTTGTCTGCAACGATTCTCTTGTGTGTGAGTGATACCTGACCTTCTCCGTCGTTAACTTTGAGAACCTTAACGTCAATGGTATCTCCGATTTTTACTTTCTCTGTCAGATCAATGCTTAAGTCATTCGTATATTCTGCTTTGGAAAGAATGCCATCAGATTTGTAGCCGATATTTAAAATAATGTAATCGGGTTTAACATCGATAACTTCACCGCTAACTATCTCTCCTGTTCGAATTGTTTTGAATGATTCATCAAGCATTTGTTCAAAAGTAAGTTCTGACATATTTTTGAACCTCCTCAATTATGTTTTTTGGGGTCGACGCCCCTGCTGTAATTCCCACCAGGTTAGCATTAGCCGGTAATTCCAAATGCAACTCCTTAAGTGTCTGAATGAAATAGGTTCTTTCACAATGCATTTTGCTAATCTCGTAAAGCTTGCGGGAATTGGAGCTTTGCGAATCCCCTATAACAATCATAACGTCAGCTTTTTCGGCCAGTTGCGCGGCCTCGTTTTGACGTTCGCTTGTAGCGTTGCATATAGTATTCACAACACTAACAGTAACATCATAACAAATATTTTTTAAAACTTCAACTAATTCTTTAAATTTATTGATATTGAAAGTGGTTTGCGAAACCACGCATACATCGCCTTTTATGACGCCTTTCAATGCAAGTGCATCTTCCTTCGTTCCGACGACATAAGATTTGTTTGCACACCACCCTTTTATACCCTCAACTTCGGGGTGTCCGTCGTTGCCGATAATCACTATTGTTTTGCCGGCTTCGGACTCTGTATTTACGGTATTGTGAATCCTTTTTACAAAAGGACAGGTGGTATCAATTATGGAGAAACCTCTCTCTTCGATGCCCTCATATATGTTCTTTGCAACACCGTGAGATCTTATGATTACAGTGCCCTTTGGAAGAGAATCTAATTCCTCGAGACTGTTGATTTCTTTCACGCCTTTTTTAAGAAAATCATTCACGACTTCCTTGTTATGAATAATCGGGCCGAATGTATAAATAATCCCGCCTTTTTCTATTTCTTCATATACCGTATCAACTGCCCTTTTTACACCAAAGCAGAAGCCGGCAGATTTCGCAAGTATTACTTCCATTTTCCTATTTCCCGCAAGAATCAATAATAGAAATGATTTTATCCTTAACCTCTTCAATACTCATATTTGATGTATCAAGATAAACTGCATCTTCAGCCTGTTTGAGAGGTGCGATTTCGCGATTCATGTCTCTTTCATCTCTCTCGATAATCTCTTTCTCAATTGTATCAAGATTACAGCCTTCACCCTTTTCTTTGAGTTCGAGATATCTTCTCTCTGCTCTTACTCTGCTTGATGCGGTTAGATAAATCTTGCATTCCGCATTGGGTAAGATATTTGTTCCTATGTCACGGCCATCCATTACAACATCATTTTCTTTTGCAAGTTTTCTCTGAAGTTCCAAAAGCTGCGCTCTGACTTTACCGTTTGTAGAGCTGGCGCTTGCCATATTGCCGACTTCCTGTGTTCTTATAAGACCGTTAACATTTTCGCCGTTCAAAAGAACAATCTGAGTACCGTTATCGTATTCAATCGATACATTTGCTTCGCTGCAGTACTTCTCAAAACCTTCGTTATCGTTAATGCCAACACCTTTTCTAATAAGATACAAAGCAATGGCACGATACATTGCACCCGTATCAACATAAATAAATCCTTTTTCTTTTGCAACCAATTTGGCAATTGTTGATTTGCCTGCACCTGCAGGTCCGTCGATAGCTACGTTAAATCCCATTTCACACCTCCGAGTTTTTTCTAAGATATTCCGGCAAGATACCCGGTACTGAATGCAATCTGAAGGTTGAAGCCTCCTGTAAAAGCATCCACATCCATCACTTCTCCGGCAAAGTACAATCCTTTGATAATCTTACTTTCCATAGTCTTAGGATTGATGTCTTTTACGCTGACTCCGCCGTGAGTTATGATTGCTTCATCATAGTCTCTTGTTCCTTTTATCGTAAGAGGAAGTCTCTTCGTATATTCTAGAATTTTCTTTCTCTCTTCTTTTGTTAATTCGTTACATTTTTTATAAATGTCTACGCCAGCAAGTTCACAAATCTTAAGTCCGAGTTTAACAGGATAAATATTTCCGAGAATATTCTTTAAATCCTTCTTATTGCCCTCCTGCAATTCCCTTATAAGTCTTGCATCGAATTCCTCGTCAGACAACGCAGGTTTTAAATCTATAAAAACTTTAACATCCTTTTCATCGCTGCACGCCAGTATTGAACTTGAAGTCAAAACAAGCGGTCCGCTTATTCCAAAATGGGTAAAAAGCATTTCGCCCATTTCTTTGTATTTAAGCTTATCTTTAATAAACAAAGAAAGTGTAACATTCTTTAAAGATAATCCGGTCAATTCCGAAGGCCATTTTTCTTTTGTTTCAAGCGGTACCAAAGCAGGTTTCAAAGAAGAAATCCTGTGTCCCGATTCACCTGCCCAACGTAATCCGTCGCCTGTAGAACCTGTGGATTTATAACTGATGCCTCCTGTTGCTACAATAACTTTGTCGCCCTTTATAATCTCGCCGTTATCGGTCCTGATACCCACCACTCTTTGCGATTCAAACAATATGCTTTTAACAGACGTATTCAATCTCAAATCCACATGTGCATGTTTCAAAGCATTGTTCAAAGCCTTAATAATATCCGAAGAATGATTGCTCACCGGGAAGACTCTGTTACCGCGTTCAGTCTTAAGAGGCGTCCCATTATCTTCTATAAGCTTCATCAAATCTTCATTATTGAATTGTGAGAAAGCACTGTAAAGAAACTTCGGATTGCTTACTACGTTCTCAAAAAACTCATCTCTTGAGCAGGCATTTGTGACATTGCATCTTCCTTTGCCTGTAATAAAAAGCTTCTTTCCGATCTTTTCATTTTTTTCAAGCAGAACCACATCATCGCCATTATTCGCCGCACTTATAGCAGCCATAATACCGGAAGGTCCCGCACCTATAATTACCGTTTTCATTTTAACACCTTTGCATACATAGAAATTTTACAAAAACAGGCCTTAAAAGTAAAGTCGAGAATACATATTAAAGTTATCTTAACAAAATCTTATAATAATAAAATCATTATCCGAAATGGTTAGGTCAATTATATTGACAATAATCATAAACACTATATAATTTAATTAAAGAAGGTGCTACCGATAGACGGTTGCCTTTAATTTGGTTAATTTATAATAAATAACCGCATCGTTGGGCGATGGCGGTTATTTTTTTGTGTCTCGATATATCCCGTAAACGAGAGCTATCAAAGCAATTATGAGTAATCCTATTTGAATCAAATCCGAATAAGAAACCATAGTGCATTCCTCCTTTCCTTTTAAGATTGAAGGACAACACATCCCTCTGTTAGAGGGCAACCGCCTACCGTTATGGTAGCACCTTATACTAAAATATCAGATTATTAATCTTTTGTAAATATTCTACAATGGTTTTGTAATCTTGTTGTGCATTTTTAACTATTTTCTACAAATCAAAAAACACAAAAAACCGATATCTTTCGACATCGGTTTTTGTTATATAGTAAGCAAATTCTAGACTATACAGGGTATGCGCCGTTCTTGGAATCAGCTGCTGTAAGGTCAACTTTTTCCTGTTGAGCTTTTCTGTACTTGAAGAAGTCAACTGCAACCTGAGGGAACAATGCGTATGATAATACGTCCTCGTCCTGCTGCTTCCATTCTTTCATCTCTGCCTCAAGCTTATCCATCTCGTTGGTTAAGCCTGCAGCATCAGCTGAACGCTCTGTGTATCTCTTCTCACCTGGAATAACCTTGTCGATTACTTCCTGGTTCATAGGCTTAATTGTCTGGCCGTATTTACCGCGAAGAAGGTCTTTTGTCTGGTCTGTAGCGACTTTGTATCTTTCACCCATAAGAACATTGAATACAGCCTGTGTACCAACGATCTGTGAAGAAGGTGTAACAAGAGGGGGCTCACCGAGATCTTTACGAACTCTGGGGATTTCCTTAAGCACTTCTTCGTACTTGTCTTCTGCGTTCTGCTCTTTCAGCTGAGAAATCATGTTTGAAAGCATACCGCCGGGAACCTGGTAAAGCAATGTCTTGATGTTTACGCCAAGTGACTTGGTGCTCATAAGACCGTTTGCAAGGCATTCTTCTCTGTAAGGACGGAAGTAATCAGCGATTTCTGCAAGAAGATCCTGATCATATCCTGTATCATACTCTGTACCCTTGAATGTCTCTACCATAACTTCTGTAGCGGGCTGTGATGTACCGAGTGCGAAAGGAGAAATAGCACAGTCGATTACGTCTACACCTGCTTCTACAGCCTTAAGGTATGTCATTGAAGCAACACCTGATGTGTAGTGAGTATGAAGCTGAATGGGAAGCTTTGTTTCTTCCTTCATGGCCTTGATAAGTTCTGTTGCTTTGTAAGGAAGAAGAAGTCCTGCCATATCCTTGATACAGATTGAGTCAGCACCCATCTCTTCGATCTGCTTAGCAACTTTAGCCCAGTACTCAAGTGTATATGCATCACCGAGTGTGTAAGAAAGAGCGATCTGAGCATGTCCTCTTCCTTCCTGAGTTTTAATCTTGTTTGTAGCATCTACAGCTGCCTGAAGGTTTCTTAAATCGTTCAAGCAGTCGAAAATTCTGATGATATCGATACCGTTTGCGATAGATTTCTCTACGAAAGCGTATACAACATCGTCTGCGTAAGGACGGTATCCTAAGATATTCTGTCCTCTGAAAAGCATCTGAAGTTTTGTATTCTTGAAGCCTTCTCTTAACTTACGAAGTCTCTCCCAGGGATCTTCCTTAAGGAAACGAAGAGAAGCATCAAATGTAGCACCACCCCAGCACTCTACCGAATGATATCCAACTTTATCCATCTTGTCGATGATGGGAAGCATCTCTTCGGTCGGCATTCTTGTGGCAATCAAAGACTGATGTGCGTCACGAAGGACGGTTTCAGTTATTTTAATAGGCTTTTTTTCTGCCATTTTATTTTCCTCCATTTATTATGAATCTTTGCCTTCCCCTTGAGGGGAAGGTGGTATATAACAAATTAGTTAAATCAAAATACTCCGAATATAGCCATGAATGTTCCGGCTGCAACTGCAGTACCGATAACTCCGGCAACGTTGGGTCCCATTGCATGCATCAAAAGGAAGTTTGTAGGATCTGCTTCGGCGCCGACTTTCTGAGAAACTCTGGCTGCCATGGGAACGGCGGAAACTCCGGCCGAACCGATAAGAGGATTAACCTTGCCTTTTGTAAATACACACATAATCTTACCGAATATAACTCCGGCTGCTGTACCGAACGCGAATGCCACAAGTCCGAGAATAACGATTGCGACAGTTTCGAAATTAAGGAATGCTTCTGCTGATGTTGTAGCACCTACGGATGTACCGAGGATGATAACAACGATGTACATTAAAGCATTCGAAGCTGTTTCCTGTAACTGTCTTACAACACCTGACTCTCTGAAGAGGTTACCTAACATAAGCATACCAACAAGGGGAGCTGTTGTAGGAAGAATAAGTGAAACAACGATTGTTACAACGATGGGGAATAAGATTTTTTCAAGTTTGGATACAGGACGAAGCTGCTCCATCTTGATCTTTCTTTCCTTCTCTGTTGTTAAAAGCTTCATAATAGGGGGCTGAATAATAGGTACAAGTGACATGTACGAATATGCAGCAACCGCGATAGGTCCGAGTAACCTTGTCTGTCCGAGCTTACCAGCAAGGAAGATTGATGTAGGGCCGTCAGCACCACCGATAATGGAGATGGCTGCGGCAGCCTTATCGTTAAAGTCTACAAGACCTGTCTGGTTAATAAGAAGTGCTCCGAAGTATGCTGCAAAGATACCGAACTGAGCAGCTGCTCCGAGTAAAAAGCTCTTGGGGTTGGCAATAAGAGGACCGAAGTCTGTCATTGCACCAACACCGAGGAAAATAAGTGAAGGCAAAATAGCCCACTCATCCAAAATATAGAAGTAGTACAAAAGTCCACCACCATGTCCGCCCTCGCTGAACGGTCTCATAATATCGGGATAGATATTAACGAGAAGCATACCGAATGCGATGGGAACCAACAACAACGGTTCGAACTCATGACGGATAGCCAGATAAAGGAAGAAACAAGCAACCAAAATCATGGCGTAGTTACCGACAGTCAAGTTGAAGAACGCTGTCTGATGGAGGAGATTGTCTACTGTATTAATTACGTATTCCATCTTTAAAATCTCCTATCTAAAGAAATGTGAATTAGTTAAGTGTTGCAAGAAGTGCACCTGCTTCAATTGCATCGCCAACGTTAACTTCGATACTTGCTACTGTTCCGTCCTGAGGAGCTACTACAGGGATTTCCATCTTCATGGCTTCGATGGTAATAACTGCATCACCCTTCTTAACTGTATCGCCTACTTTTGTATCAAGTTTGAATACCTTGCCTGCTGCACCTGCTTCTACTCTGATAGAACCTGCTGCGCCGCTTGCCTTGGGAGCTGCTGCGGGAGCTGCAGCTGCAGGAGCTGCCTTGGGAGCTGCTTTCTTTACGGGAGCTGCTACAGCGCCTGTAGAAGCACCTTCTTCTACTGTTACATCATAAACATTGCCGTTAACGGTAATTGTATAATTTTTCATAATTACTTCCTCCTAATACTGGGCATTCTGCCACTTTTTCGATTGAGATTTTCTAATGCTTCTGACAACAAATCCGTCTGTGGATGAATTGCCTTCGTATGCTGCGATTGCTGCGGAGATTACTGCAACAAGCTCTGTATCGTCAACAAGCTCGCCTTCTTCTTTCTCAACAATGTTAGCAATTGTCTTTTCAACAGAAGTTTCTGTGGAAACTGCCTGCTTCTTGGCTTTCTTTTCTGCGCTCTTTTTCTGAATCTTGGGAATGATTCCGAAAAGATAAATGATAAACATGATTAAAATAAGTACGCAGAATACCGATCCCATACCAAGTAAAGTGTTAAGACCGGCCTTTGTCATTGCCTCGCCCATAGAATATACGGGAGAAAATGTGATGTCTGTAATATTAAGGTTTGTATCGTAAGTAATGTTCATATTTACATTACGTACACCGAAAACAAGGGGAATGCTTGCCTTGTAACCGTTCTTATCCTGCTTGAGGTTAAGATCGGAAACATATCCGACAAACTCACCGAGATTTTCATCCAAAGCAACTTTGCAGGAATTAACTGCAGCTGCATAGACACTCTGTGAAGCAAAAGACAAATTGTCTTCGCTGAAAGCATCAACCTTAATTTCGTAATCTTCTTCGCTTAAGTTGATAAGAGAATCCTTGTCGTTTTCTTTTACAATATCTGTAATAAGAACTTCTCTGTTCTTCTCTACTGTTTCGATAACCGAAGAAGAAATCGGAGCTTTACCGCATCCGGCAAATGCAAACATCGCAGAAAGACCGAGGCATAAGAATAATGTTTTTAATTTCTTCATAGCCGAATTTCCTTTCTTTGATTAAATGATGCCGTGCTTTTTAGCAGGACGATCCTCTCTTTTTGTGTATAACATTTCGAATGCACCGATGATGTACTTTCTTGCATCTGCGGGATTGATGATGTAATCAACATATCCTCTCTTTGCAGCTGAAGCACATGAGTTCTGAAGTGCATCGTATTCTTTTGCCTTGGCATCGATAACGTCGCTTCCTTCGCCTGCATACATAATCTGTGCAGCACTCTTGGAATCGATGGCACCGATCTTCGCATTTTCAAAAGCAAAAGTAATATCTGCGCCGATAGCCTTGGAGTTCATTACTGCGTAAGCAGAACCAAGTGCTTTCTCTGCGATAACGTTAACCTTCGCAACAGTGCTGTTGGCAAAAGCGTATGTAAGCTTTGCAGATGCTCTTGCGATTCTCTTTTCAGAGCACTTGCAAGCCTTGAATCCTGTGATATTTGTAAGTGAAAGAACGGGGATTGAGAAAGCATCGCAGAAATTGATGAATTCTGCAGCCTTTACACAACCTTCAGCCGAAAGCTTGTCACCGAGTTCCTCTGCAACCTTGCCTTCTTCATCGTAAACAACGCTTCTGTTGCCTACGCATCCGATTGTATTGCCGTTTAACTTAATGAATCCGCAAACCATGTCTTTTGCATATGCGCTCTTAACCTCGATGAAATTGTAATCATCGGCAAGATCCGAAAAAGCAAGCTTTGCATCCTTGTAAGAAGTTCCGATAGCGTTTGATGCTCTGTTAAGATCATCTGTGCATTCTACATATTCTGCTTCTTCCTCGTTGTTTGCGGGAAGGAAAGAAATGAGTTCTCTCATTGAAGCGAGGATTTCATCCTGAGTACCTGTGAAATCAACGATTCCGCTTTCTTCCGACTGGAATTTTGCGGAAGCTGTATCACACTTGTCTGTTGAGTTGCCGTCAAGTGTGTTGGGAGAATTAACAAAAAGTTTTGCCTTCTCGCTTTCCATGAATGTGAAATCGGTAAGTGAGGGGATAAGTGCAAGTCCGCCGCCACAATTTCCGAAAACAGCAGTAATCTGAGGAATAACACCTGAAGCAAGTGTCTGTTTCATATAAAGTTCACCCAAAGCGTTTAAAGCGTCGGTTGCCTCCTGAAGTCTTAAACCGCAGGAATCGATTAATCCGATTACAGGCGCACCCATCTTCATCGCCATGTCATAAAGGTTGCAAATCTTCTTTGCATGCATTTCGCCGATACTTCCGTTTAAAACCGAAGCGTCCTGAGCGTACACATACACAAGAGAGTCATTGATAACACCGTATCCGGTTATACAACCGTCTGAAGGGGTATCAATTTGCTTGAGATTGAAATCAGTTGCTCTTGCGGAAACTAAAGCGCCGATTTCAACAAAGCTGTTTTCATCAAGGAGAGCATTAATTCTCTCTCTTGCAGCAGAACTGGTACTCATAAGTACTACCTCCTATATATATTTAATTTGTACATTATTCAGGCGTGAGGCTTTACGAAAACCCAAAATCACGCAAATATTATCATATCACAAATTTGTCAATTAAAGCAATAAATTATATTTATATAGGTATTCAAAAATAAATAATCTTTTTGTTCTTAACCGTCCTTTTATATAAATAATCAACAAAAAAGGGATTCCCCTTATCGGAACCCCCTTCAAATCTCAACTGTTTCTTTGTCTTCTTCCTCGGCCTTTTCATCCTTGTCGACATTGTAATTTAGTTCCGTCTCTGCCTGAGTTCGGAAATCTTCAATCATGTCGATGCTTATCTGAGGCAGATCCTCAATCGAATCGACGTTAAATGCACGAAGGAACTGCTCGCTGGTACCGAAAAGCAAAGGCTTTCCGGGAGCATCAAGTCTTCCGAGTTCTTTGATAAGCCCGAACTCCAATAGTTTGTTGATACCGAAATCGGAATTCACTCCTCTTATCTTCTCAACATCGGTACGAGTAACGGGCTGCTTGTACGCGATGATTGAAAGAGTCTCAAGTACCGAATCGGATAAAACATTCTTCTTCGGAGCCGAAGCTATCTTAATCAGATCATCATAATACTCATCCTTTGTACGAAGCTGAACATTGCCTTCAAGTGATACTATCTGTATGCCTCTTTCTTTGGATGCATAATAAACTTTCATCTCATCGATGATTTCTTTTATTGTGTTTTCCTCTTCGCCGAGAGCCTCTGCGATTTCTTTAATCGCCACGCTCTCTCCCATGGCAAAAAGTATTCCTTCGATTTTACCCTGTATTGCTTTACGATCCATATCTTACTCCCACGACCGTTTTAGTTTACATAATTCTTGTCTGTCATTTAACCAAAAAAATTAAATGGTTATGCTTTCTTCAATCGGCTTTTTAAGTTCAATGTCGATGTCTCCGAAAATCTCGCTTTGTTTAACTTCGACATTTCCTGTCTTTATTAACTCAAGTATAACAAGGAATGTAACAATCACATCCATCTTGCTCTTTTGACCTGACAAAAGATTTCTGAAAGAACATCTTTTATGAGATGTGATATATCCCGCGATATAATCCTGTTTTTGATTTATGTCAACCTCTTCTTTTTCAATCTTTCCGAAATTCGATCTTATCGGGTCGACTTTGTCTTCTATTCTCTTAAGGCACGCATTGAATATCTCGTTAAGACTTATTAACGTTGTATCTCCGAGAAGTTCCTCATAATCAATCGGCGCCTTGTAGTTTTTAACTTCATCAGGAATTGTCGGATTCTTGTAAAGATATTTCTCGCCGTCAATCTGCATGTCTTTTAATTCATAAGACATATATTTGTACATTTTGTATTCCAAAAGTTTTTGAACAAGTTCTGCTCTCGGGTCTTCCTCTTCGCCCTCCTCGTTCTCCACTTTCGGAAGAAGCATCTTGCATTTGATATCAAGGAGAGTCGCGGCCATAACCATGAACTCGCTCACGGTATTAAGATCGTCCTTTGGCAATTCTTTGACATATTCAAGATACTGCCTGGTAATCTCTACAATCGGAATATCGTAAATATCGACTTTATTCTTTTCGATAAGGTGTAAAAGTAAATCGAGCGGTCCCTCGAATACTTCCAGTTTAACGGGTATTGCCATTATTTCTCCAAATCACTTTTCTTTGAATCAAGTGTAATGAATATAAGTTCGCCGGGATCAAAAAGTCTAAGCGGCAGAGTATGGAATCCTATACCGCAGCTTACTATAAAACGAATCACGGCATTCTTGCTTGAAACATATGAATCCGCATAGCGGACATATTTGCCTTTATCATCATACACGCCGCCGGAGTATTTAGGGAATAATCTTATTCCCGGGTGAGCGACTCCCTGTAAAAGAGGAAGTCTTATAAGTCCTCCATGAACATGTCCCGAAAGAATCAAATCACTTCCGTAAGCGTTGTAATACTCAAAATAATCCGGATTGTGAGCAAGCAGAACATTGTATTTTTCCTCTTCAAGTTTGCCTGCCAGACTTTCTATATAGCCGTCTTCCATTTTGAAGACTTTAAATCTTTTATAAAAATATCTGTCTATGTTAATGCCCGTGACTTTTATGTTGTTTTCATCAAAATAAACCGAATCGTCGGATAAAAGATTTATTCCGTATTCTTTCACTTTTGAGAGGAATTCATCATAAAGCGAACCGTAAACTTCGGGATAAATCATCGCTCTGTATTCGTGATTGCCAAGCGCCGAATAAACGGGTGCTATTTTGCTTAATTCTTTTAAAAACGCATATGCGCGGTCCTGTTTTCTTCCCTTGGTCGCGGTAAGCGTATCTCCGCCGCAAAGAATTACGTCAGGTGCATACTCCCTAATGTCTTCATAAAACTTGGGTGTGCAGGCGTAATTATGAAGATCCGACACAAAGCAGACTTTAAGTCTTTTCTTTATCTTGGAATCATATATCGCCACGCTTCGAACGACATAACGGTTTAAATCAACGATATTAATAATGAAAAGAATTACTGCTACGGCAATTAGTGCCCCTAAAAAATATTTCAACCGGGAATCCTTTCCGAAAATTAATAAAAGCATCAACGACGGTTATTATAACACATATTGCATTTTCGGGCAAAATAAAACTGCCGCGAAATTCGCAGCAGTTAATATTTATTAGTTGTATTTACGTTTTCTTGCAGCTTCAGATTTTTTCTTACGCTTTACGCTGGGCTTCTCGTAATGTTCTCTCTTACGAATTTCCTGCTGAATACCGGCCTTGGCGCAATTTCTTTTAAAACGTCTGAGTGCGCTGTCTAAGGATTCATTTTCTTTAACTTCTACTCTTGACACTTCTCAACCCTCCTTCAAGACCAAATCTACGTGCACGGTCTAAAGAATAATCGCACAAATTGAATTATATCAAAAAAACTCTTTTCGTCAAGAAAAAATTGGAATTTGTTGTATTTTAGTAGCTTTTCGGGCTTATATTTCAATATGTTGTATTTTTGGTAAACAAATATTGGCATTTATATGTGAACAAGAATATAATATCTTTTATTAGAAACTCCGGAGGAAATGTTATGATAACCCTTCTTTCCCGAATATTTATAAAGAACCCGACCGATTACGCCAATGAGGACGTCAGAAGAAAATACGGCATGCTCACAGGTATTGTCGGCATTATATTAAATCTTTTCTTGTTTGCCGCAAAATTCAGCGTCGGTATTATCACATCCGCAATCTCCGTAACCGCAGATGCTTTTAACAACTTATCCGACGCCGGAAGCAGCATAATCACCTTAATCGGTTTTAAGCTCTCGGGTCAAAAGCCCGATAACGAGCATCCTTTCGGACACGGTCGTATCGAATACATTTCGGGGCTTTTCGTATCCGTAATCATTTTAATCGTCGCTTTTGAACTTGTAAAATCAAGTATTTCTAAAATCATTCATCCCGAGGAAGTTGCGGTAAGCGTCCTTACCTTTATTTTCCTTACGCTTTCAATCATTGTTAAACTCTACATGTTTGCCTACAACATGCTTTATGCAAAAAAGATATCTTCAACAACAATGAAAGCAACCGCACTTGATTCCATAAGCGATACAATTGCCACTTTCGTTGTACTCGTCTGCTATATCCTCTATGTAATATTCGGCCTCAAAATCGATGCCTATGCCGGTATCGCAGTCGGACTTTTCATCGGTTATGTGGGAATAAAAACTTTAAGCGAAACGGTCTCCCCTCTGCTCGGCCAGACTCCGGATCCCGAATTTGTAAAAGAACTTGAGGATATCGTAATGTCAAATGACTGCGTAATCGGAATTCACGACCTTATCGTTCACGACTACGGCCCCACACGTCTTTTCGTATCCCTCCACGCAGAGGTTCCCTGCGACAAAGACATTCTTTATATCCACGACTGCATCGACAATATCGAAAACGAAATAAGAAAAAAACTAAACTGCGAAGCTTCAATTCACATGGATCCCGTCGATACAAATGACGAAAACTTATACGAAACCAAAGTCATGGTAAACGAGATTTTAAAAGAAATCGACGAAAGACTTACCCTGCATGATTTCAGAATGGTTCACGGCGATTCGCATTCGAATCTTATCTTTGACGTGGTAATGCCGCATAAATTCAAATTAAGTGAAAAAGAACTCGTTGAAGAAATAGGCAGGCGGGTTCATGACAAGCACAAAGGATATTTTTGCGTAATTAATGTGGATAATGATTATTCCGGAATTACGAAATGATCAGCATCGTATACTATGCATTTCCGCCTGAATCATCAGCCCGGTTTATTCAATTATGACATTTACCGCTTCGCCGTTTTTCCACTCAAGCAGTTTGAGAGTTTTGCCGTCTCGAAGTTTAAGACCTTCAACTCTTCCGCTCTTCCATTTTTCAGGGAGTGCAGGAAGAGTTTTTATTTTTCCGTTGATACTTTGAACAAGCATTTCAGCAATACCTGAAACCGCACCGAAATTACCGTCAATCTGGAAAGGCGGATGATTGTCAAAAAGATTGGGAAGTGTTTGCTTTTCTATAAGAGTATGAAGATTATCCAAAGCTTCGTCTCCCATGCCGAGTCTTGCATACATATTGATTATCCATGCTCTGCTCCATCCGGAATGTCCTCCGCCAAAAGACAGTCTTCTCTCTATTGTTTTCTTTGCCGCTTCAAAAAGTTCAGGCGTATCTTTATTAATCTGAGCTGCAGGGTAAAGTGCAAAAAGCTGGGAAATATGTCTGTGTCCAGGTTCAGCTTCCTCGTAATCTTCGTTCCATTCCATGATAGTTCCGTGTTTTCCGATTTTAAGTTCAGGTATTTTTTCAAGAACACTTCCCGCCCTTAAAGAAATGCTTAAATTCTCAGATTCACCTGTTTCAATCGATTTTTCATCGTCAATTCCAAGGATATTCTCTGCCTCAATGCATGCGGTAAGGAGTTCTCTTATAATCTCATTGTCCATTGTAGCGCCCTTGCAGATAACGCCCTTTTCACCGTTTGGCAAAATATAAGTATTTTCAGGACTGAGCGTCGGACACATGACAAGATTGTCTCCGTCCTTGGTAAGATAATCCATCACAAACAGTGCGGCATCACGCATGATGTAATAATACTTTTCAAGGAAAATCAAATCCCTGTTAAAAAGATAATGTTCCCAAATATGTAAAGAAAGCCATGCTCCGCCAAGTACCCAGTAGCTTGATGATATGCAGACATCCTGCGGTGCGCTGTCTCCCCAGATATCAGTATTGTGGTGTGCCACAAACCCGCGACACCCATACATTTTCTTTGCAGTATCCATGCCTCTTTCATGTACTCTCTCAAGCAAATCAAACAAAGGCTCCTCGCATTCGGAAAGATTGCATACATTGGCAGGCCAGTAATTCATCTCGGTATTTATATTGATGGTAAAACGACTTCCCCACATGGGAAAATAATCTTCATTCCAGATTCCCTGAAGATTGGCAGGAAGAGATCCGGGTCTTGAAGAAGCTATTAAAAGATATCTTCCGAAATTAAAGAATCTTACACTCTCTTCATCATCCTCTATTTCAAGTTTCACTCTGTCATATAAAGATCTGTAATCGTCGATATGCTCTTTAAGCAGTTTATCCCAAGAATTCGATGAGGCAGTTTCAATGTGATTTACAATTTTTCTCTTTATTTCTTCGGATAAATCAAATCCTGAATTGCTTATATCTTTGCTTCCCGCAGAATCACAATCCATATTATCCTTGCAGCATGATTGTTCTATAGCAAAATTCGTCTTGGAATTAACTTTATTACTCTCATTAAAATAGAAAGAAGTTTCCGCACCAAGTATAATCAACGCTTCATCGGCATTCTTTACAACAACTGTATTACCGATATCCTCAGCACTTCCGCCTTTTATAATCGTCTTCACCGCGCAGGATACAAGAATCGGGTCCTTGCCGCCGACAGTCGCATTCATTATCTGAAGATGCTCTCCTGCAAATCCTATATCATCGACGAATTTATTATAATTCTGCTTTCTGATGACCTGCTCCTTATAAGGAACATTCTCCCACGGCGAGTATCCACGGCCTATGTTAACACGAAAAGAAAGCGAACCCTCTTTGCTTGCACTTAATCTTACAGCCATACACTTTGCGTGATAAGACGAAATCACTTCTCTTGTAAAATGCACTCCGTCTATATCGTATTCGACATTAACTTTCGCATTTTGGATATCAAGTTCCCTTTTATAATTCGAATATTCATAAGAATCCTGCTCAAATTCTATAAAAAGATTGCCAAGCGGCTCGTAATGGCTTTGTTCTTCGGGAAGTCCCGAAAGAGCAAGTGCGCAAAGATCTTCCGCTTCTTTTATTCTGCCTTCAAAAATCAGTTGCCTGATTTCGGGAAGCTTTTCTTTTGCCGAAGGATTGTTCCTGTCTTTGAATCCGCCATACCAAACACTGTCTTCATTAAGCTGAATCCTCTCGGTATGAACATTGCCGAATACCATACCGCCGAGACGTCCGTTTCCTACGGGAAGCGCTTCGTTCCAGTTTTCTGCGGGTTTATCAAATTCTATTATATTTACATTAATATTAGACATATACGCACCTTTGCACACTGTTCAACAAAAAAATAATTTATATAGCGACTGCTTATACAGCCTTTTAACATCAAATACCAATATTATTTTGAAAATATCAAAAAATACACTCGATCTTCTTGACAGAGTATTGATGTCGTGTTAATGTAGTATTGTAAACTACTTGTTGTGGATTAATTGAATTGTGAGGTGAATAATATGAGTGATTATGAAGTTTTTAAATCTCAATCTCTTAAAGAAGAGATAAGTAATGCCATATCTCACGGAATCGGTGCTGCTTTGTTTATCGCAGGCACTGCCATAATGATAGTTCAGGCAGCCATCAACGGCAAAGGTGCAATGGCAATAACAAGCGTTTCGATATTCGGTGCGAGTCTGATTCTTTTATATTTAACTTCCACTCTCTATCACTCTCTTACCAATTATAAAGCAAAAAAGGTATTTAGAAAACTCGATCATTGTATGATTTTCCTTCTTATCACAGGTACATATACACCCGTTTGTCTTTCAATGATCGGAGGCTGGGTCGGATGGACCGTATGGGGAATCAACATGGCCTGTACCGTAATCGGAGTAACTCTTAATTCGATATCCGTTAGGAAATTCGATAAGATATCACAAATACTTTATATCATAATGGGCTGGTCGATTATCATGGCTTCCTATTCTGCTATAAAGGTGATTCCCATTCCCGGATTGCTTCTGGTACTTCTCGGAGGAATCCTTTATACACTCGGAACCATATTTTACAGAAAAAAGAACGTAAAGTTTTCTCACTTCGTATGGCATCTTTTCGTAATGCTCGGAAGCCTTCCTCATTTTGCCATGATACTCTATTATGTATGCATTCATTGAATATAAAAAACCTTCGATTGTCATTAGACTTTCGAAGGTAATTTTTTAATAAGTACTACGTAAATTATCCTCATCCGAGACTACATTCATGTAATCCGCAAAATCCATGAAGCCGCCTCTTGAATCTCCGATATCATTGGAGGTTTTTACTGCCCAGACAGTGACCAAGGTGGCAACCGCTAATCCAAGAAGAACACCGAAGATAATTCCGTACATAAGTAACATTCCTGATACGCCCATATTATCTGTCCTGCCTTTCTCTTGCAAATTTATTGATTTTGTTTGCTGTCGTAAGACTCAAACTCTTTTTCAATGCCACATACTTGCTGACTGCAGTTTTGGCTATTAAGAAGATACAAATAGGAAGTCCTATGAAGAAAATCGCTGTTCCTCTGTTAAATCCTCCCAAGTTTAAATATATAAATTTTGAAAGAGCACTGACCAGAATGGCAGACAGAAAGCATAAAACTATGGTTAATGCAGAAAACATTGCTATTACCTTGGCTTTTACAAAAGGCACCGCACCAACCATCTTTCCGGTCTGACCGTTTACAAGAATCGTAAAAGGCTTGTTCTCGTATCTGAATGTTAAAAACCATGCAGGAAGTAATGCGTACTTGGTATCCGAAACCTGAAAATCGGGATCTGTCTTAACCAGTTTTGCTTCTTTATGTCTTATGGTCTTTGCCGCTTCTTCATTAAATATTCCGCCTGCCTTTAATACAGCATCACCTGTAATATCGGCAACTCCTAAATCAAATCTGTCTGAATAAAATCCCGAAAGATAAGCCATATCGAATTCTTTTAATTGACGCATATCATAAGGCTCAAGTCTTGTGGATGAATCATCATTAAGATTCTTGGAAGCATCAAGCGTTAATTTGCGAAAGTTGGTGGAAGCTATAAAATGTTCATATCTTGTAACGGAAGTTTTACCCTGTCTTTTGGTGTATTTATAGAATTGGCTGTCATGATAATACATGTCAAAAAGCCAAAACGGTACATAAATACCTCTCATTTTATCCACTTCAAAATTTTTAATGCCCTTGGGCACAAAGAATCCTGATGAGAGCTGTCTTCTGATTATGGACTCGGCATCGTTTCTGTTAATTCTGAATGGAATAATATAATCGGGCTTAAGATAATCCGCCATTCTGTCTTTAACTACGGTAGCCTGACCGCAATAAGCGCAGAATGTCGAAGTCTCAACTCCGTTAACGGCAAGCTCGGCTCCGCAGGAAGTACATTTCATAATCTGCATCTGAACTGATGCATGCTCCCTGCTTTCCTTTGCTTTTTCTTCTTCCTGTTTTCTTTGAAGAATTGTATTGTAATCACCGAACTCATTTGATGCAAATCCATTCGGATTGTTAAAATCAAATATTGCCCCGCGATTTAATATTTTCTTCTCTTCTTTGGGTGGTTCAGCCCCCTCTGCCATTTGCGACACTTCCTCGAGTGAAAAAGAAGAGCCGCAATATGAGCAGTACATATTATTGTTTTCCGCTGAATATTCAAGTGCCGAACCGCAGTTTCTACATTTGTAAACCATGATTTGCCTTTTAGCTTAATTTAGAAATAAATCCAAGAATAATGATAACCAATGCAACAAGTGCAGCAATAACGTTAAGGATTAAACCGAAGATACCCATAATCTTCTGACCGCCATCCTGTTTGAATGCGCCAAATGCTGCTACTACACCGTAAATAGGTAAAATGATAAGCAATCCACCGAAGATAAACGGTCCGCCAAGTAAAGCGCTTGTACCCATACCGCAGTTAAGAAGGGTAAAGATAAGACCGATGATAAGCGATGTAAGACCGTTCTTTGTCTGCTTAACATTGATATTTCCTTCAGGTGCATCTGTATCACTGAATGAAACCTTGGAATTTACTTCCTGTGATTCATAAGAATTATCATTAAATTCCTGATTCTGATTTTCATTTTCCTGATAGTTGTTAAAATTGTCCATTTTTTCCTCCTGATATATAGGTCATTTTTTCGATTATCAGTGTATTTCGCACTAATAGAGATTATAAAAAAAACAACCTGCATAGTCAATAATATGATTGTTTCGAGACTGCATAAATACAGTATATAAAAAAATAAAACGTCTTATTTTTCTTTATTCGAATTTCATCGAAAAATGTTTTCTAAAATTTTATGTTGCATAAATACATTTTATGAATTCAATAAAAAACCTCCCTGCCTTTCGACAAGGAGGTAATCTTATTAATCCGTAAATTAAGCGTTAACAATCTGACCGAAATCAGCCTTAAGTGATGCACCGCCGATAAGACCGCCGTCGATGTTGGGCTTTGAAAGAAGCTCAGCAGCGTTGGAAGCGTTCATTGATCCGCCGTACTGAATACGAACTGCATCAGCTGTAGCCTGATCATACATCTCAGCGATAAGCTCTCTGATTCCCTTGCAAACTTCTTCTGCCTGATCGGATGTAGCTGTCTTGCCTGTACCGATAGCCCAAATAGGCTCGTAAGCGATAACCATTGTCTTAACCTGATCTGCGCTTACACCTGCAAGGTCAGACTTAATCTGAAGTCTGATCCAATCCATTGTTACATTCATTTCTCTCTGCTCAAGAGACTCGCCGCAGCAAAGGATGGGTGTGATGCCTGCTTCGAAAGCCTTAAGAACTTTCTTGTTAAGGAAAGCATCGTCTTCCTTGAAGTATTCTCTTCTCTCTGAATGTCCGATGATAACGAATTCAACACCTGCATCTTTAAGCATGGGAGCTGAAATCTCACCTGTATAAGCACCCTTGTCTTCGATATAGAAGTTCTCAGCACCAACCTTAACGTTTGTGCCCTTAACAGCTTCTGCTACGGGAACGATATCGATTGCGGGTACACAGTAAACAACATCAACGTTGTCGTTCTTTACAAGATCCTTTAATTCTGCACAAAGTGCAATGGCTTCGGTGGGAGTCTTGTTCATCTTCCAGTTGCCGGCAATAATTCTTCTTCTTGCCATTTTATTTCTCCTTTAATTTAAGAGTCTTAAGACTCATTTAATACATATTAAGCTTCGTTGATTTTCTTTCTTAACGATCTGGAAATAAATATACAAGGTAATCCGATGCCTACGCAGACACCGACGATGATTAATCCTATCTTAAGCATCATTCCGCCGACTTTGCTGTAATACGATATAAAAAGCTGGGGAACTCTGATGCTTTTGACATCCGCGGGATTCTCTTTGCTGTAGTAAATATCAATGGAATCACCGGGCTTAAATTCATCTGTATATACCTGAAGTTCTGTCGAATACTCCTTTCCGTCCACTTCATAGGATACAACGGAAACCTGAGTGTTCATGGAAACAAGCTTTCCTTCTGTTTTAATACGGCTGTCCGCGCCGTTTTCGATGTCAATCTCCACATTGTCTATGGCAACCAGATTCTGAACACCGATTTTTATAAAAGAAAATCCGAAAAGTAAAGCTATCAGCAGCAGGACAATGCCTACTGCCGATAAAACATTACTGATTTTTTTAATTTTTGAGCTGCTCATTATATGTCCTTATTTGTCATCAGCTGCGTATACACCGGGAAGTTCCTTGCCCTCAAGGAATTCAAGAGATGCACCGCCACCTGTGGAAATATGGCTCATCTTGTCAGCGAAACCAAGCTGGTTGCAAGCTGCTGCGGAATCACCGCCGCCGATGATTGTTGTAGCATCTGTCTCAGCAAGAGCCTTGGCTACAGCGATTGTACCTTTGGCAAGTGTAGGATTCTCGAATACACCCATGGGTCCGTTCCAAACAACTGTCTTTGCATTCTTAACTGCGTTAGCATAAAGCTCTGCAGTCTTGGGTCCGATATCAAGACCTTCCTTGTCAGCGGGAATCTTGTCAGCATCTACTACAGATACTTCGATTTCAGCATCGATGGGATCAGGGAATCCTGCAGCGATTGTTGTATCGATGGGGAGTAAAAGCTGCTTGCCGAGCTTGTCAGCCTTAGCCATCATTTCCTTGCAGTAATCAAGCTTCTCATCATCTACGAGTGAGTTACCGATTTCGTATCCCTTAGCCTTTAAGAATGTGAATGCCATACCACCGCCGATGATAAGAGTATCGCACTTCTCAAGAAGGTTATTGATTACATTAAGCTTATCAGCAACCTTAGCACCGCCAAGGATTGCAACGAAAGGTCTGACGGGGTTCTCAACTGCATTTCCGAGGAAATCGATTTCCTTCTGCATTAAGTAACCAACTGCGTTTGTACCGCCCTTTGCTGTGATGTACTTTGTAACAACTGCAACAGAAGCATGTGCTCTGTGAGCTGAACCGAAAGCATCACATACATAATCATCTGCAAGGTCTGCAAGTTCTTTAGCGAAAGCTTCGCCTGCCTCCTGAGGCTTTGTCTCTTCTTTGCCACGGAAACGTGTATTCTGAAGAAGGATAACATCACCTTCGTTCATTGCAGCAACAGCAGCTGTAGCATCAGCGCCTGTTACATTGTAATCTTTGATGAACTTAACTTCTTTGCCTAATTTCTCAGAAAGTCTTACAGCAACGGGAGCTAGAGATTCCTTCTCGTTGGGACCTTCTTTAACTTTACCGAGGTGAGAACAAAGGATAACCTTTGCACCATCGTTTACTAATTTTTTGATTGTGGGAAGAGCTGCAACGATTCTTGTCTCATCTGTGATAACGCCGTCCTTTAAAGGTACGTTAAAGTCACAACGAACGAGAACTCTTCTGCCCTTTGCGTTAAAATCATCAACGCTCTTTTTGTTTAATGACATAGCCATGTCCTCCTTAAAATTATTTGATATTTTCTGTAATCTGCGCATCATTACAGAAAAATAAAATACCGCTTGTTAAAAATATCGCAAGCGGTATTATTATATCATAACAGAACTCTTTATATCAATATTTATTCCCCGATTTTTAACTATGAATCAGGATTTCGGCGTTTCTTTTTGATATGGTACATCTCCTGGTCCGCAGACTCCAAAAGTTCCTTCAAATCGATATCTTCGTTGTACTCGTATACATACATTCCGAGCGATATCGAAAGTCGGTACTCTTTTTCGGACTCTTCGTTGTATTTATTGATGTTATCCTCAAAGGAATCATAGAATTCCTTCTCTTCATCCCTGTTGTTGCTCATAAAAACGAAAGCAAACTCATCGCCGCCCATTCTGGCAATTACTCCGCGGTTTCCGAGCGTATCTGACAAAACATTGGCGCTTCCGATAATGATATTATCACCCTCATCATGACCGTAAGTATCATTGATCATCTTAAGGTTATCCGTATCTGCAAAGCCCACCATTATGTATTTATGATTCTCAGCCTCTTCTTTCATAAGGTTTTCGGCCTCAATATAAAAGCCTCGTCTGTTGTAAATACCGGTGAGCTCATCCTGCTTGGCCAGAGTATCGAGTCTCAAATTGTTCTTTGTAATAATCTCAAGGCTTTCCTTAAGCTGATTGCCGGTCTCCTGTGTATACATAAGAAGATGAAGGATTCTGATTGCACAGGATACTTGGTAAATCAGGCTCTCGTAATACGAAAAGATATTGTAGGGAATGTCGCAAACAAGCACTCCGTAAACCATATCTCTCACGTAGAGATTAAGCATTACCAGATGTCCGCTTTGATCCATCTTTGAAAAAGCATATTCAAACATCTCCGATACCGGAATCATCTGCTCTCTGTCGGAAGGCGAAATGATTCTATCATGTATCTGCATTGCCTTAAGATACATGAATTCATCCGGTGAAAAAGGATCTTCGATTTCATGCTTTTTCGGCTCTTTAAAAAGATAAAGGAAACTGTAATTTATGCCGATTTTATGGAAATTCGAAATAATCGAAGCATAATTTTTCTCCGATACATCCTCGAATCCTATCATATCGGCGGAAATTCTGTATATTTCATGCTGAATTTTTTTTAATTTATAATTTTCGTTGTTCTCTCTCAAAGAAAGAATCGCAGCGAGTCTTCTGTAAACATATGCGGAAATGTTGACGATAATGCTCTTTTTGAACTTCGTAGTGGCATTTTCCATTATCGCTTCCTTAATCATTTCCATAAGGATGGTAAACTTTCCGATATCGACTTCACAGCGTTCATCAATATCAAAAAGCCTGTTAAAGCATTGAGCAAGCGACGTCAACAGTTCTTTCCCAACTTTCTCGTTTCGATACAGTTTTTCCATCTCGAGCACAAAATAAAGATATGCCCTGTAAATATTATCCCTGTTGGCATTGTTAACGGTAGGATTATATATAAACAAAAAAGTCTGCTTTGCAAAAGTATCAAAATCCGTATCGTTTGAAAGCTTATACTGCAAGGGCTGTTGAATCACAAAATCCTTGTTGCCGAGCTTAATGGAATCCCTCATTACAAAATGAGTGGGAATTATCCTGTCATCCTTGTCGTCAAAATTAAGATAATCCATCGCCATATTAACGGCTTCATATCCGATATTTTCGGCATCGGCAACGACACTTGCAAGAGGCGGATCGAGATTGATATCTTTTTCGATATTGTCAAATCCCATAAAAGAAACATCCCTGCCGACGGTAAGTCCGAGTTCCTTCATGGCTTCATAGCCGCCGATTGCCATTCTGTCATTGGCAAAAACAACACCGTCTATTCCTTTGACACTCTTAAAAAGATTAATGACATCAAAAATACATTTCTCGGTAAAATCGCAATGAATGACAAGACGGTCCTCATACTGCATACCGTGTTCGACAAGTGACTCTTTGTAAGCTTCGACTCTTTCAATCGAGTCAAGATTTTCCTTGGGACCTGCAACCATGGCAATCTTGGAACATTTCTGTGCGGAAATCATGACATCCATGCCTTCTTTGATGCCGGCTTTGTTGTCATAGCAGATATTGGGAATCTCATCACTGTCTCCGGACACGGTAATAACAGGTATTCCTTCCATTCCCGCAAGAAAATCGTTAAGCGAATTTCTCGACATTGAACCGGAAACAATACCTACCACACTCGTACATGCGATAACAATATCTATATTGTTTTCTTTGAAATAGGAAAAAAGAGTCTGATACTGGTATTCGTACTCTTCGTAAAGAAGTTCCTTTGTAGCCTGAAAATATCGGCCGGGAACAACCAAAAGATTGCTGTCGCTCTCTCTTGCGGCGCGCATTGCGCCCTTGGTGATGCTGTTGCTGTAAAGATCCCTGATGTCCCCAACTATCAGAGCTATGTTTATTCTCTTACCCATAAAGAAATCCCTATATAAGCTGTATATTCAAAGTTAAAGTTATTATATCATATTTGTACGTTATTTAAAACATAAAAAAGGCCCGACTTAAAAGCCGGGCCTTGCGGAAATTATTGTCAGATAATAAATTAACCTAACTCAGCAAAGTACTTGATTGTTCTTACCATCTGTGATGTGTAAGAGTTCTCATTGTCATACCATGAAACAACCTGTACAAGTGAGTTGCCGTCATCCATCTTGGATACCATTGTCTGGTTAGCATCGAAGAGTGAACCAAACTTCATACCGATGATATCTGAAGAAACAAGCTTCTCCTCTGTGTATCCGAAGGATTCGTTTGCAGCAGCCTTCATAGCAGCGTTGATACCGTCAACAGTAACTTCGCCCTTAACTACAGCGTGAAGAATTGTTGTAGATCCTGTAGGGGTAGGAACTCTCTGTGCAGCACCGATGAGCTTACCGTTTAACTCAGGGATAACAAGGCCGATAGCCTTAGCAGCACCTGTTGAGTTGGGAACGATATTTGCAGCGCCTGCACGTGCTCTCTGAAGGTCACCCTTTCTGTGAGGTCCGTCAAGGATCATCTGATCACCTGTGTAAGCATGAACTGTTGTCATGATACCACTCTGGATAGCTGCGTAATCATTAAGAGCCTTGGTCATAGGTGCTAAGCAGTTTGTAGTACAAGATGCAGCAGAGATGATTGTATCATCTTTTGTTAATGTTGTATGGTTAACATTGTAAACAATTGTAGGAAGATCATTTCCTGCAGGAGCAGAAATAACAACCTTCTTTGCACCGGCATTGATATGAGCCTGTGATTTTTCCTTAGATGTATAGAAACCTGTACACTCAAGAACAACGTCTACACCAATCTTGCCCCAAGGAAGGTTGTTAGCGTCAGCTTCCTTGTAGATCTGAAGTGTCTTACCGTCTACTGTGATTGTGTTAGCTTCATCATCAGCTGATACAGTGTGCTTATTCTCTCCGATAGCGCCACAGTATCCACCCTGTGCTGTGTCATACTTAAGAAGATGAGCAAGCATTGAAGGCTTTGTTAAGTCGTTGATAGCAACTACTTCATATCCTTCTGCTCCGAACATCTGTCTGAATGCAAGACGACCGATACGGCCAAAACCATTAATTGCAACTTTTACTGCCATTTTTTAATCCTCCTAGATTAATTTTTATTATCATGACAATTGATAAATAATTGTCAAAATTTATCAGCATTTCAATTTTACTTTAAAACAGAATATATTTCAAGAAGAAAATTTCTTAAAATAAAAGTCTCGCCAAGTTATAGACCAAAGCACTCATTGAAAACGCCACCGCAATCTGAAAAACAATGGAAAATGCGGTAAACTTCAAGGAAGCGCTCTCCTTTTTGATGGTGGCTAAGGTGGCCAGGCACGGAGTGTAAAGGAGACAGAATACCATGAGCGAAAGTGCATTGGCGCCCGTAAATGCGGGATATACGGCTTTTATGCTCTCAAGGAGATTGGCCCCTTCAAGTGCATTTGAGAAAAGTACCGTAAAACTTGATACGACCACTTCCTTGGCAGATACGCCGGCGATAAGTGCCACCACTATCTCCCACATATCGAGTCCGCAAGGCTTAAGAATCGGCGCAATGAACTTTGCAACAGATGCCGCAAAAGACTCTGAAGGTTCAAGTACAAATCCCCTGCTTCCGACATTAAGCACAAACCAGACGATAATGGAAGCTATAAAAATCGTGGTTCCGGCTTTTGTAAGATAATCTTTTACTTTATTCCATACGTAAATTCTTATCGATCTTAAGTTCGGTCTCTTGTATTCGGGAAGTTCAATCAAAAGATTGTTTTTGTTTTTCTTTTTGTCAAAAAGATTGGCTATAAATGCAGTAAGAAGTGCCACGCAAATTCCGAGCACATACATCATAAAGCTTACAAGAGGGGCAAATTTGCCAAAGAACAATCCCGAAAACAGTACATAAATGGGAAGTCTTGCGGAACATGACATAAAAGGAGTGATAAGCATCGTTCTTCTTCTGTCTTTGTCTGTCTCAAGTGCTCTTGTTGCCATAACCGCGGGTACTGTACATCCAAATCCTAAAATCATCGGAAGGAATGCCTTGCCCGAGAGTCCGAGTTTTCCCATAATTCCGTCCATTACGTATGCAACTCTCGCCATGTAACCGGAATCTTCAAGCACGGCAAGCGCTATGAAAAGAATGACGATATTTGGTAAAAATGTTAAGATTCCCCCGACACCGGCTATGATTCCGTCTACGATAAGACCTCTTAACCAAAGCGCAACATGCACATTTTCAAGTCCCGTCGATACAATCTGCTGAAGCCATTCAAGGAATGTTTCGAGAAATCCTTTGATAAAATCTCCGAGCAGGAACGTTAAAAAGAACACAAGTGCCATTATAAACAAAAAGCAGGGAACACCGAATACGGGATGTGTCAGAATCGAGTCTATCTTATCCGTTTTGGCTTCTTTTGCCGATTTGTTGAAAAGACACTCTTTTATAATGTCATCTATATAAGAATATTTAGACTGAATAATCTGTCTTGAATAACTCTTGTCCACAATACCGCTGACATCCACGGGATGTTCTTCATACACTTCCTCATCATCTTCAAGGAATTTGATCGCATGCCATCTGGCCGAAGAATGGTTGGGGTATTTTGCAGCCATGATGACTTCAAGCTTTGATATCTTTTCCTCCAAATCATCGGAATATGAAAAAACATCGCCGAGAGTAACTGCATCTTTATGATGAATAATTGCATGCAAAAGAATATCAAGTCCTCTTTTTTTGATGGCCGAAACCGGAACAATCGGAATATCGCAAAGCATCTCGGGAAGGCGGTGCAAGTCAATTTCCATGCCTCGCTCTTCCACGACATCCATCATGTTCAAAGCCATGACGATGGGTTTTCCAAGTTCGAGAAGCTGGAGTGTAAGATAAAGATTTCTCTCAAGACTCGAAGCATCGACTACATTTACGATAACCTCAATATCGTCATCAAGAATACATTTTCTCGTAACCTTCTCTTCTATAGTATATGTGGAAAGCGAATAAATACCAGGGGTATCTATAAGGATGAGCTTTTCATCTTCAAATTCAACGCTGCCTTCCTTCTTTTCAACGGTAACTCCGGGCCAGTTGGCAACTTTTAGTCTTGAACCGGTAATCGCATTAAAAAGAGTTGTCTTTCCGCAGTTTGGATTGCCTACGAAAGCAACATGAAAACCGTTGGGATGTTCTCTCATCTTTTCACCTCCTTTATTTCAATATTGGAGGTAATATGTCTGCCGAGGGCCAGTCTGGTACCCCTTATTTTGGCAATAAGAGCACCCGATCTTTTCCTCGTCAAAACGGTAACGGGAGTACCCTCATTGATGCCGAGGGCCTCAAGACGTCTTGACACATTGTTTTCAAGCAAGATGCTCTCGACCGTATATTCTTTATTCAATTCGGCATCCCAAAGGGTAATATTTCCCATAAAATTTTACTTTCTTCTTCTGATAATAAGAATTACAACACCGGCTATTATAAGTGCAAGAGGTGCTACCACGCAATAAATTGCAAGATACAAGAATACCATGCTTGAACTTACGGTGATGTAATCGTAATTAAGTTCCTTTGCGGGAATGGTGACTACAAGCGAATTGTCCACAAGTTTCTTTGCGGCATCAATAAACAAATCAGAGTTTCCGTGAGATACCATATTGTCGGCATCTGTCATAAGGAAAGCACCTGAACCGATAACTACGACTTCACCGTATTCGCCTGTTTCATGATTGAGTTTCTTGATGTAAAGGCCGAGTTTGAAAGGTCCTTCCTCATCTCCCTCTTCCTTTTTAATGCTCTCTGTTGTAGCGGAAACACTCTTGGCATAAGCATCATCACTTGATAAGAAGATATCATTAATGATTACATCTGCGGGAAGATTTGTCTCATCGTATTTAAGTCCTCTTGCATAAGCAAGGAAGTTCATCTTTCTGTCATCAATATTGTAAGGAGATGTGCTGTAAGGAATATTAAGGATGTATGTTGGCATATCCGCCGAAAGCATGAATCGATAATCATCCTCGCAAACCGTACCATCCGTCAGTTCAACACCAAGATATTCAGTCAGCTTGTCGTAATTTTCGCAATTGGTTTCTTCAAGTGCGGTGGTCATGAATACCTTGCCGCCGTTGTTGATATAATTTTGAATTGTTTCAACTTCAGCCATGTCAAGATCCGACTGAGGTCCGTTGATCACAAGAATATCGCAGTCTTCGGGAATATCGCCCGTATACAAAGTGAAATCCTGGAATGTATATCCGATCTTTTTAAGAGCATCGGTAATATATGTGGGAAGTTCAAGTTCGGAGTGACCGCTTAAGCAGTAAACCTTTACTTCGTTGTCCCCGTTAATCATTGAACTGATGGCTGCTGTAATCTGACCTTCCACGTCAAATCCCGTTATATTCATGCTGTAATTGTAATCATATGTGTATTGGAACATATCATTGTAATCAATTACTCTGTATTTGTCTCCCATCGTAATAATCAAAGATGAGGGAGCCAGTGCCGAATCAGTATAATTGGAAGCAAATCCGGGGAACTGTGAACTGGGTTTGTATGCAACCTTTACATGATTTGAATAGCTGTCATAAGAATTAAGATAATGAGCTACGGTCTCATCGCAATCGTCCTTGCCGGAAATAACATTTAATGTTACATCCTCATTCAGACTGTCGAGAACAGACTTTGTCTCATCCGTAATGGTAAACCAGCCGTTCTTTGTGATATCAAACTCGACATATTTACCGGGGATATATGAAAATCCGAAGTTTGCACCGATAATTGCAGCAATGATAAGGAAAGGTGCAAAATTGGTCCAAAAGAACCTGTTCTTTCCTGCCGCGGAAAGCTGAACTGAATTCTTTGCAAATACCTTATATGAAAGAATAAGGAAAATCGCAATGACTGAAATCATATAAAGAATATCCGAAAGTTTGATCACACCCGAAACCAGTCCGTCAAAAGGAGCATAAATATCGGTAAATTTCATAATCTTCGAAACAGCCTTGTCCGCACCGAAAATGTATTGGCAAAATCCCGGAACTATCAATGTGAAAATATATACTGTGTATGTAAATATTGCCGCAAGGAACTGATGCTCTGTAATACTTGATAAGAACATACCTATCGCAATGCATTCACATCCGAAAAGGAAAAACGCAAGAAGCGTAAATACCGTTTCAAGCACGGGAATCTTTCCATAAATCGACATAATGCCTACACCTACGGCACTTATGCCTGTAGCCATAAGCATGATGGTACATAATGCAAAAAACTTGCCGAGAATTACCGATACCAAAGATACAGGAGCGGTGATTAAAAACTGATCCGTCTTTTGCCTCTTCTCTTCAGCAATAATTCTCATTGTCAAAAGAGGGAGAATAAATACAAGAACAATAATCATGGGTCCGAGCGAATCCCTGATGTAAGGCGATCCGTACTGAATATTGTTCGCTACAAAATATGAACCCTCGAAAAATGTAAATACCGCAAGGAATATCCATCCAAAGAGGGATTTGAAATAAGATTTTATTTCCTTAACTAAAATTGCACTCATTTTCTTATGCCTCCTTGGAATCGTCAGCCGATTCTTTTTCATCATTATCTTTGGAATCTTCCGACTTTGCGTCATCTGATTTTTCTTCATCTTTTTTGTCAGAGAATACCTCATCAAGGTCTGCGCCTTCGGCGATAGCCTTCATCTCAGCCTCGTAAGCTTCATCAGCTTCTTTGACAAGTTCAAGATAAATATCTTCAAGAGAGGATGTCTCCTCCGTAAGTTCAAGAATAAGAAGTCTTGCGTCGGACAATGCAAAAGAAATGTCTTCTCTTACATCCTTTGAAGAATCGCAGGATACTTCGAACACACTGCTCTCACCCTTATTTTCAATGAATTTAACTTCATCGACAACATCAATCTTTTTAAGGACTTCTTCAATCTTTTCCTTGTCGCCCTTAACATTGAGTTTGATGGTCTTGACTGCTTTATGATTCTTCAAAAGGTTTTCGGTTGTATCACATGCAATCATTCTGCCGTTTGCTATCATAAGCACTTCATCACAGGTTGCTGATATTTCCGAAAGAATATGCGATGAAAGAATGACTGTGTGCTCACCCTTTAAAGATTTGATTAAAGTTCTGACCTCGATAATCTGCTCGGGATCAAGACCTACCGTCGGCTCATCGAGAATAACAACCTTGGGATTGCCGAGAATTGCCTGTGCTATGCCGACTCTTTGCTTGTAACCTTTGGAAAGATGCTTGATGAGTCTCTTTGCCATATCCGTAATATCCGTAGCAGCCATGACACGCTCGATTTCAGCCTCGCGTTCTGCTCTTGGCACGCCCTTTATTTTAGCTACAAAAGTAAGATATTCTTTTACGTTCATATCAGGATAAAGAGGCGGAATCTCGGGAAGATATCCGATGCTCTTTTTGGCTTTTAAAGTATCCTTGCCCATTAAATAACCGTTAACCTCTACCGTACCGGTGGTAGGCGTGATATATCCTGTAATAATATTCATGGTCGTGGATTTGCCTGCACCGTTAGGTCCCAGGAACCCGTAAATATGTCCTTCCTTTACTTCAAAAGAAATATCGTCTACGGCAATATGTTCGCCGTAAATCTTTGATAATCCCTGAACTTTTATCATTTTACAACATCTCCTTTTTATGAATGTCGGTTTTGACCGATTTGGCAAAATTTATGAAAAAACTCACAAAGCCTTAACATATAAATAGTGGGAGAAAAAATTCCCCCACTTATTTACATTTTATAAATTTGATTGATTATTTCTCGTTATTGGGAATGTCTGTAAGAGTAGCCTTGTCACTTGTCAAAGGATTCTCGGCTTTATCTTCTGCTTCTTCCTTGTCTGTTTTCTTGTCTTCCTTTGAAGCCTTTGCGGGCATTAATCCCATTGCTTTCAAAGCAAAGTTGTTAGCCAAAGGAACTTTCACTTCGCCTCCCTTGAATGACTGGATTACAAATACAATCATAAGAACGAATTCAAGGATATTAAGAATAACCTTTATATAATGAGCAATATCGAATTTAACTGCAACATTGTATACATCATATGTAAAGAATTTAATCCATTCCGCATCGCGAAGTGCACCGAGGAATCCGGTAAATCTGTTGGAAAGCCATGTAAGTACAAATCCTGCAAGAAGGAAAAGAAGCGATAAGAAAAATGCATTAAGAACATTCTTTTTAAGAACCTCTTCATCTGTTAAAAGAAGTACAAGAATTGTTCCTACAACAATCCATGCAAAACTGTACCATCCGCAAAAGAACGCAAACGCACTCAAAAATGCAATAGTTAATCCAAATCTTTTTGACATTTCAATCCTCCTTTGATTCCATTTGGAATTCTATCACCCTTTTATACAAATACTATAAAGAGAATGATTAATTCACAATAGTTTCACACATTTTTGTTTTTCTTTTTATCAACCATCTTTCTGGCAGTAACACCTATAATGACAGCTACAGCAATAACTGCCACAAATACGGCAAACACCAGAAGATAACTTAATAAACTTGAAAAAAATAAACTGAACATAACAAACCTCATAATATATAAAGTTTTGACACCTTATGATAGCATTGAAAGACCGTCATCGTCAAGAAGTTCACTGCCTTTCGCACTGCTTGATGCAAGAAAATCGCACCTTTCGTTTTCCCTGTGACCGGCATGACCCTTTATCCAGGAAAAAGTTACCTTGTGTCCGTTCATCGCTTTAAGAAGTCTCTCCCAGAGTTCACGGTTTTTTACAGCCGATTTATCGGACTTTTTCCAGCCGTTTTTCATCCATGAATATATCCAGCCCCGGTTAAAAGCATCGCAAACGTATTTGGAATCCGATACTACCTCAACCTCACACTCGGTTTTAAGGGCTTCAAATCCCGTTATGACACCCATGAGTTCCATTCTGTTGTTTGTGGTTGCCTTGTAGCCCTGACAAAACTCTTTTTCATGGAGCTGATTGTTTTTATCCACGTACTGCAGAAGCGTTCCGTAACCGCCGGGTCCGTCCGGATTGCCTTTGCAAGCGCCGTCGGAAAATATTTTAACCTTCATCATATTGCCATTTACCCGTATCCATAAAACCTTTGGACAGACCTTCCGCTTTTTTGTAAATCTCTTCGGGATAGCCCTTCATCTTTAAAAGCAAAAGCGCATTTCTGGTCTCCGACCTGCCGTTATTGATCTTATATGAGAAATAAATATCTTCTTTGTCGTCTTCGTCTTTTCTGATTTCTTCCCTGAAAAAGCAATTGTCAAAATCTTTTTCAAGAAGATATGTCAGTTCGATATCATGTGTGGCGGCAATTGTAATTATGTTTTCTCCGGTCAGATATCTTAAAATCTCCGTCGCCGCAGCCACTCTCTCGACGGTATTGGTGCCTCTTAAGACTTCATCGAGGAAGCAGATAATGTTTTTGCCCTCTTCTTTTGCATCCAAAATTCTCTTAATCGAATTAATCTCAGCCATATAATAGCTTTCGCCGCTTGAGAGCGAATCGCTTAAAGACATGGATGAAAAAAGAAGCGAAGGTCTTAATGAGAATTCTTTGGCACAAGCCACATATACTGTCTCGGAAAGAAGCGCATTTACAAGCACACTTCTTAAAAACGTGGATTTACCCGAAGCATTGGAACCGGTAATGAGCATCCCTTTTTTGTTTTCAAAGGAATTGGCCACGCAGTTGTTAACAAGCGGGTGAATCATATCCACACCCTTAATGACATTCTCATCCGAAAAAGAGGGAACGCATGTGTTATCAAAAGAGGCTTTCAGGTTTGCCACGCTTATCTGGGTTTCAATCTTTCCGAGAATCTCGAATATCTTATCGTAAGCATCTTCCTTCTCGCATACATATTTTAACATCTTGTAGAAAAAGAAAATATCAATAAGAAAGAAACAGTTGATTATCGCCGTCATGCCGCTCATCATATCGGTAATTCCTGCTCTGTTCGACTGTTTAATAAAGGAAAGATACGATGTTTTGACTCCTTTTAATTCTTTCCTCTGCTTTAAAAGTTCTTCGCATTCTTTATCATAATAAGGAACTTTTAATCCTGCGATTTTTTCTGCGGTAATAATCGTTCTGACTATGTATTCAAAAGAAGTGATGTAATTTTCCACACTCTTTTTGTGCGAAAGATATATGAATACACATACAATCATCCAGACTATCGTAAGACATACGCCGAGTGTGACATTGTAAAAAAACGAAGCAATGATAAGCGCATATACTATCCAGACAATGTAAAAAAGAATAAGAGGTACTCTTTTTACTTTGGACAAAAGCGAAATGTATTCAAATACCGAATGCCTTCCCGTCTTTCCGAGAGTCGCAAGATTTAACTGAAGTTTGATTCTGTTGACTTCATCGAGAATAAGCGAATCTGTCTGATAAATGAATCTGTCTCTCTCCTCTTTTGAAGTATCGATATCAATATGTCTTAATCTGTAATAAAGATACTCATCACCGCATGAGGAATAACTTTTGTTTATCGAAGTATAAAGAGTCTCTCCCTCGGCATCATTCCATGTAATGTCATCAACAATGAAGCCTTCATCATCGAGATGCCTGATAAAATAACCTCTGTATGAAGTGTATTTTTCGGGATCGTATTCTTTTCTCTCAAGCTTACCGAAGTTCTTTTTGAGTTTAACGATAAATCTTTTTATTCTGTTTTGTGTGGAAATCGAATTTATTACCGCTGCGAGTACAAGCGCACCGACAATAAAGATCAGTACAATAAATAGGTCCATTAAATATTCGACATCCTCTTGACTGCTGTTGTAACAAGTTTTTCAAATTTGGGTGCTGCATCTTTTCCGGCCTGCTGAACCTCTTCATGTGTAAGAGGTCTGGGCGATATGCCTGCGGCAAGATTGCAAACACAGGAAATTCCGCAAATTTTAAGTTCCATGTGGTTGGCAACGATTGCCTCGCATACGGTACTCATTCCGACTGCATCCGCGCCGAGAATACCAAGCATCTTAACATCTGCGGGCGATTCGAAAGAAGGACCTGTAAGCTGAACATAGACACCTTCCTTTAAATCAATATTAAGTTCTTTTGCACTGTCTCTGATGATATTTTGCAAATCCTCATCGTAAACGTGGCTCATATCGGGGAATCTTGTTCCGAGTTCATCAACGTTAGGTCCGATCAAAGGATTGGGGAACAAAGCTGCAATATGATCGGTGATCATCATGAAATCACCTGCCTTGAAGCTTTTGTTTATTCCGCCTGAAGCATTGGTTAAGAATAATATTTTTGCTCCGAGCAGTCCCATGAGTCTTATGGGAAGAACAACGTCCGAAATATCATAACCTTCATAGTAATGAACTCTTCCCTTCATGCATACAACGGGAACTTCATCCACATATCCGAAGATAAACTTTCCTGCATGGCCGGGTACGGTCGATACAGGGAATCCCTCGATTGAAGAATAATCTATCTCGCATTCCACTTTAATATTGTCGGCATAATTGCCGAGTCCCGATCCGAGAACTATTGCAACCTTCGGAACAAAATCGGTCTGCTTTCTGACACATTCAAGACATCTTGTAAGTTTTTCGTATACCTTTCCCATAACATAACCCTCCATCATTTTATTTTAGTCTGAATCCGCACTTTAACACGGTATTTTTTATTATAATTTACTGCCACTCGGCAGCCTTTATTTCGATTCTTGCATCACGAAGCATAAGCTCGTTGACAACATCCGTTGCCGCTTTGTTTTCAAAAAGAATCTTGTTTACTTCTTCCACGATGGGCATTGATACGCCGTATTTTTCAGCGAGAGCCTTTGCTGCTTTGGCACAGTTGGCGCCTTCAATTACCATCTTTACTTCAGCCTGTGCTTCTTCAAGTGTCTTGCCCTGCGCAAGAAGAATACCTGCACGACGGTTTCTTGAATGCATACTTGCGCATGTAACGATCAAATCGCCGATACCCGACAATCCGTAGAAAGTCTCAGGTCTTCCGCCCATGGCCTTGCCGAGTCTTGATATCTCAGCCATGCCTCTTGTTATTAGTGCGGCTTTTGTATTGTCGCCGTATCCGAGACCGTCGGCAATACCTGCGGCAAGCGCGATGACATTCTTTAATGCGGCACCTATTTCAACACCTCTTACATCGGGTGAAGTATATACTCTGAAAACTTCGCTCATGAAGAGATTCTGTAAAAAGATTGCAGTCTCTTTCTTCTTTGTTGCAACCACGATTGTGGTGGGAACGCCTTTTCCAACTTCCTCCGCATGCGAAGGGCCTGAAAGAACCGCTACGGTTGAACCGGGAATTTCTCTCTCGATAACTTCCGATAAAGTCATAAGAGTATCGCCTTCAATTCCTTTTGCCACATTTACGATTATCTGATTGTCTTTATAAAACTCCTTTAAACTTGCCGAAGTTGATTTAACAAAAGGTGAAGGAACAGCCATGATCAAAACTTCCTTACCCTCAACCGCCTCTTTTAAATCGGATGTAAATTTCATCTCATCCGGAAGCTTGACTCCGGGAAGTTTGTCGACATGCTCTCTCTTTTCGTTAAGCATTTTTATCTCGTCTTCGAGTGCAGACCAGACTGTAACCTCATTTCCGTTGTTGTATAAAAGTTTTGCAAGAGCAATTCCCCAGCTTCCTGCACCTAACACCGCAATTTTAGTCATTTTATCTTCCTTCCGTAAAAATTATTTTTCTTCCTGACGTTCTCTGATAATGAATTTAAGAGGTGTACCCCTGAATCCGAACGTATCCCTTATTCTGTTTTCTATATATCTCGTATATGAGAAATGCATAAGTTCCTTGTCGTTGACGAATATAACGAATGTAGGAGGCTTCACTGCCACCTGAGTAATGTAAAAGAGTTTTAATCTCTTGCCTTTATCCGTAGGCGGCTGCTGCATAGCCACTGCTTCGACCATGATTTCGTTAAGAACACCTGTCTGAATTCTCATTGCATGATTTTCCATAACGGCATCGATTGTTTCAAAAAGTTTGGGCAGTCTCTGTCCTGTCTCTGCCGACACAAAAAGAATCTCCGCATATGGCATGTATGAAAGAACCGTTCTTATTTCTTTGGTAAATTCATTCGTCGTTTTATTGTCTTTTTCGATTGCATCCCATTTGTTAACGGCGATGATCATTGCCTTTCCGCGTTCATGAGCGATACCCGCAATTTTGGCATCCTGAGCGGTAACGCCTTCGGTAGCATCGATTACAAGCACGCAGACGTCACATCTTTCAACCGCAGCGACGGTACGGACTATCATAAAAGCTTCAAGTTCGTCGTTAATCTTGCTCTTTTTTCTGAGTCCCGCCGTATCGATAAGCACATATTCCTTGCCGTTATACTTAACCTGGGTATCAACCGCATCACGTGTTGTGCCTGCGATATCGGACACAATGACTCTGTTTTCGCCGATTAACTTATTGATAATGGAGGACTTTCCGACATTGGGTTTGCCGACAATGGCAACTTTGGGTCTGTCATCCTCTTCTTCCGTATAAAGATTTTCGTCAAAATGGGAAATAACCTCGTCGAGCATTTCACCGAGTCCGAGTTTATTGACACTGCTTATCGGGAAAGGCTCGCCGATTCCGAGATTGTAAAATTCGTAAACATCATTTCCGAATTTTTCAAAAGAATCAACTTTATTTACAACAAGAACCACGGGCTTCTTGCTTTTTCGAAGCATATTGGCAACGTTAAGATCCGCATCCACGAGTCCCTGTTTAACATCCACAAGAAAAATAATGACATCGGCGGTATCAATCGCTATCTGAGCCTGTTCTCTCATCTGCGATAAAATAATATCCTTTGAATCCGGTTCGATTCCGCCCGTGTCAATAAGTGTAAAGCTTGTATCAAGCCATGTAACATCTGCATATATTCTGTCTCTTGTAACGCCGGGAGTATCTTTTACGATTGAAATTCTCTCGCCGGCAAGACAGTTAAACAATGTGGATTTGCCCACATTCGGTCTTCCTACGACCGCAACTATCGGTCTTCTTTTACTCTTACTCATCTTTCACCTGAATATATTGAAATTAATTATTTTAAGCTCTGTTATAAATATCCAAAATCGTTTTGAAAAAACTACTGTTTGATTTTACAATATCGATATTTACTTGTAAAGTCGAGGACACATCGCTTATCGTAAAGTCATCGAGAAAGACTTCCTCACCCGAACGAAGCATGCACTCATGTATGCAAAGCGAATCTCCGATATTTTTGTCTTTAAGCTGTGCCATCAGATCTGTCGCGGTAATAAGACCTGTTACCGTTATCATCTCGCCGAAATAATCGTTTCTTATTACTACTACATCAATCTCAAGATTATCAAGCGCTTCTTCCATTTTTGAAGCAAGTTCTTGTAAAAGACCTCCTGCAAGCTTACCCGTGGCACAGGTTATTTTGACTTTTTTATGCTTCGGATTTCTTTTGTAATCTTCGAGAAAATCATTGTATTCGAGATAGAAATCTTCTCTCTCGCTTGTAATCATGCCCACGCCGTTTGCAAGCTGCAAATATCCGTCATATGTTTCGGGGTCCGGCAGTTCTTCTTCAGCCAAAAGATACCATTCATCCGATGCATGCACAAAATGAATTCCATATTCCTTAAAAGCCTTATCCTGCCATTTTTTTACGGTCGCGATAAGCGCTTTTGCGTCTTCTTTGTTAAACGGTTCAAGCTTTGTAAGGCCTTCTCTGTATTTTGAAAGTCCGACAGGTACTATTGATACGCTTTCAAGTACCGGAAGATATTTATAGAGTTCCGATAAAGAAAACTCAAGTTCCTCTTTGTCGTTAAAGCCTTTGCAAAGAACGATCTGCCCGTTCATTATAATCCCGGCATCATAAAGTTTTTTGGCCTTTTTTAATGCATCTCCCGCAAAACGGTTGTTTAACATCTTGCAGCGAAGTTCGGGATTCATGGTCTGAAAAGAAATATTGATGGGTTCGAGACGATACCTTATTATACGGTCAAGTTCGTCATCATCCATATTGGTGAGAGTTACGTAATTGCCTTGGAGGAACGACAGTCTGTCATCGTCATCTTTAAAATACAAAGTATCTCTCATTCCGGGAGGCAGCTGATCTATAAAGCAAAAAATACATTTGTTTTTGCAGGATCTGTATTCGTCCATAAAGTCATTTTCAAACTCTATGCCGAGATCCTCATCAAAATCTTTTTCAATCTCTACCTCACAGATTTCTCCCTGTTTGGTATTTACCGTCAATACAATTTCCTCGTCCTGAACGAGAAACATGTAGTCAAGGATGTCTTTTATCGGTGTATTATTTATTTTTAACAGCTCATCTCCGGGTTCAAGTCCGATTTCTTCAGCAATCGAATTTTCATGAACGGCGGAAATAATGTGTTTTGCAAACTTTTTCATGATTATTACCTACCTGAAAAGTATAGCAAACAAGGGTGGTAAAGTCAAAAAATCATTAATCGGAAAAAAGCCCTGAAATTCGGAATTTTATAATTATTCATTAAAATGTTGAAAACTCAAATTGACTGAAAAAATATATGCGGTTATAATCTAGTTGTATGTATTCTGAGGGCTCTGTTATGGTTTGGACTAATCCCGTCACCGGTTTAAATCTGACATCGATATTATTAACCAACTTGTTTGGCCTTGTTTTGATGTTCATTTTACTCTTAAGCCGTGGCTGGATGACTCGTGTCAAATCCAGAGAAAGCAAACTTCTTTTAATGATGATAATTACCGTAATAATCGGTTGTATCGATGAGCCTCTCGCCTTTATTCTCGACGGAATCCCAGGCAATTTCAACCATACAATGGTATTTATCACGAATACCATCCTCTTCTCTTTGAACGTAATAATCGGCCCCTGCTACGTAACTTTGATTACTTCCCACATAAACAAAACCCTTTCTCGTATTCAGATTATTGTCGTGTTCGCTCTTTGCGTCCTTGAAATGCTAATGCTTTTCATTAATATATTCGTTCCGATTATTTTTACAGTAGGTCCCGACAACATCTACGTTCGTAAATCCTTCTTCTGGGTTTATATTGCCGTCGAAGCCGGCATGATGTTATACGGATTGCTTGTTTTCTTTATAGCAAGAGGCAAAGGAAAACTCTTAAAATTTTTCCCCGCATGGCAGTTTTTTATCCCAGTATTCGTGGGCTTGCTCATCCAGGGTCTTATGTACGGCGTATCTGTAATCTGGCCAAGCGTGGGTATAGCAGTCTGCAGTACCGTTTTATGTCTGCAAAACGAAAACATATTCCTCGATAAACTGACAGGGGTATTTAACAGATATTATCTTGATGAATTGAAAAAAGGATTTAAATCCGAGAGAAAAGGTACAATCGGTGCCATGATGCTTGATATGAACGGTTTTAAAAACATCAACGACACATATTCTCACGAGGAAGGCGATATCGCACTTAAAAACGTATCTTCCATTCTGAAAAAGATCATATCTTCAAACGGAACAATCGTAAGATTCGCCGGCGATGAATTCGTGATTCTCCTTAAGACTTCTTCCAAAGAAGAACTTGATGAATATAAAAACAGAATAAACAAAGCTTTCGATGAATATAACAGCACTTCAGGAAAGCCCTACAAACTTTCGGTTGCCATCGGTACCGATTTATACGATTTAAAACAGGGAGATGTATCCACTCTCTTAAACAGCATCGATTCGCTTATGTACATGGATAAAGCCGATTATTATAAGGATCATGACCGAAGAGGATCCGTGGAGAGAAGTTAATTATTTCATCCGATTGATAATATCGATAATAAACCGCCTAAAACACTTAATTTAAAAAAGACTTGATTTTTTTCGGATGATATAATAGAATGATTCTTGCAGTTTTTAATATGGCTCGTTGGTCAAGCGGTTAAGACGCTGCCCTCTCACGGCAGAATCAGCGGTTCGATTCCGCTACGAGCTGCGCTTAGAAATGCCCTAAAATCAATGATTTGGGGCGTTTTTTTATGCCCGAAAAAGTGGTCCAAAAGTGGTTCAAGTTTCTGTGAAACCCGTACTGTTTTACTTCTAAATATTCAATAAGGAATGTTCGGTATACATACTTTCAAAGATCCGTCAATCTCATCTGATAATCAATCCAACTCTTTTGTTCTGCCTGATGGATTACATCGCCGGGCTCGCTGTATCCTAACAGAAACGGTGAAGTCGGGTCATGTTTTTTCATATTTTCCTTAACCTGTGACGGATTCGTATTGGCATAACAATATCTGCACAAATGCCCGCAGGTATCATAAGCTCCGATATCTGTCCCGAGGAGGCAGGTACATTCTCCGTTACGCTGATTTCTGTTTCCTCTGGGAACATCAAGCCTCACACGAAGCGCAGTTTCAAATGTTTTTACTGTCATACAACCGGAGCAGTCCGCTCCATATATTTCAAGGTCATTTCCTTCTGCGCAGGGTCTTATCGTTATATCATGTTTCTTTGCAATCTCAATAAAAGCCTTGCCGATTGTAAGTCTGTCCTTCTTAAAAACCTCCCTTGCTTCCGGAAAATTTCGCTCCACCTTCTTATAAATATCAATGAAGCTAATCACGCAGGTCTTCGTGTATCCTGATAATGTTTCAGCCATATGCTCAAACTGTTCTATATGCCACTCCACACAATGCTTATCGTCTACAAAAATCGGATCATATCGCCAGCCAACACTGTCTACACCGACAGTATCTGAAAGCCTCTTAAAATCTTCCATCACTTTCAGCTTATCTGGCACATTAGGCTCGATATCTTTCCCATACGGTGTAATGGTAACGAACCAGTATTGTCCGTAAGGCTTTAATGCTTCCATATGCGGTATCATCGGCGCCGGATTCTTAGTACAGAATGCAATCAAATCTACAACCTCCGGTGATAAGCTGTACCTGGTAACCTGAGACGGGTTATAGGGATTACGCACCAGCACAAAGCCTTCTTTTATTCTGTTTATCAGCCATTCATGGTAAAATGCCGGAATGTCCGTTCGCATCCCCGTATTTATTATCATAAAATCACTTCCTTAAATCATCTATCACTTTACCGATATCATCATCAATGCATACAGACTGTTCTATTATATCCACCGGGCATACTGCTTCACCGTAATTTACACAGGCATATGTTGCATTGGAATTCTTCGCTGTCATTTGCCAGAAAGGATATTTTATTATGCTCGGAGTGTTGAAGCCGACACCAAGTTCCAAATAAAGTATCTTCCCATTATGAGAATAAAGAAAATCCGAATATCTTTTCGAAGCTTCATGCCATCCTTCATCTTCTACGAATTTATCATCGGAACGAAGGTTCATCGTAAGAGGCTTTCCGCATTTCGGACACTTCGGAATCAGTTCTGTAGGTATCTTCATGTCTTCCTGCTTTTCCATCATATCCATGACCATATCTTCATTTTCATATGTCTTATTATGGCAAGGCTCACTGCACTGAAATAAGCCGTAATCGCCCTGGGTGTAAAACAGGCGTTTCTTATCAAAACCTGCCTTTTGAAAACAATGATCAACATTTGTTGTTATAACAAAATAGTCCTTATCCTTCACAAGTTGCAAGAGATTATCATACACAGGCTTAGGAGCATCCATATATCAATTGACAAAAATATACCTTGACCAGTATGCCCACATTTCCTCCGGTGTCTCATATTGATAAAATCCGCCGGAATACATATCTTTAAATCCGTACCTATTTCCAAAATCGGAAAAATACTTTTCAAAGCGCTCGCCGTTATAAACAAATCCAGCCGAGTTTGAAAGACCTGCTCCGGCCCCAATCACAACAGCATCTGCTTCTTCTATTGCTTTCTTTAATCTCTTTATCTCATCCGAGTAATTCCCGGTAGATTTCGTAATCGATATCTTTCCATACATTGAATATCACCTCTATTCCACTGTTCTTTTCCCTGCGATAATTCCGCACGGTCTGTACCGCAATCTCTGCTGCTCGTTCATTCGGGAACATAAACACTCCTGTTGAAATACAGCAAAACGCCACACTCTTTACACCATTCTCATCAGCAATTTCCAAGCATGACCTGTAGCATGATGTGAGAAGTTCTTCATGTTCTTTAGTTAATGCCCCATATACAATCGGCCCGACAGTATGCAATACATATTTACATGGAAGATTGAATGCCGGTGTAATCTTTGCCTTTCCCGTCGGTTCCTCATGCCCCTGTTTTTCCATAATATCGGCACAGGCATTTCTGAGCTGTATCCCCGCATATGTATGGATACAGTTATCAATACAATTGTGACAAGGCCGGTAACAACCGGTCATCCCGCTGTTAGCCGCATTTACAATTGCATCACACTTTATTGTCGTGATATCCCCCTGCCAAAGGTAAATGCATCTTCTATTGGCTGTAAATTCTTAAAATCTGTAATCCCTTTTTCTTTCGTTACTTCCTGCAGGTACTCATCCTGTACTTTCAGAAAATCCTCCCCTATCATCCCCGGCATACGTATATTAAGCAGGCTGCGGAGAAGTTTTTTCTGCTCTCCGGTCTCTTTAGGAATCTTCATTTCTTTATACTCCGAATGTTCCGCCAGAAGTATTTTTATCAGATATTCTCTCTTTTTAGCCTGTTCCATGCCATCACCTTCTTACTCTATGATCACTACTCTGCCGGGCTTTCTAGGTTTACTTACCGGCTGTTCTCCATCGATATATCCGAGAACCACAAAGCACTGACATATATAGTTATCATGAACAGCCCAATCTTTCATAAGTGTCCTGCCTTCTTCACTGTCAAATGTCTCTTCGCCTCTTGAAATGATGCACGATGCGATACCAAGTTCCGTAGCCTGAAGCACTATGTTTTCAGCCATGCAAAAAGCATCTGCGGTCTTAAACAGGAAATTCCCCTGTGAAAAGATTGCTATAACTGTGGGTGCTCCGTAAAATCCGTCCCTCATTGTCGGATCATCAATAACACTGGGCTGCTCCTTTGATACATAAGAACCGACAAGATTTCCTCTGTTAAACTTTGCAAGATTCATGACACCAAGTTTTCTTGTTAGTACCTTATTATGAAGTGCAACCATCATGCTTCGTTGTCCTCCACCTGCATTAGGTGCAAAATTTCCTGCCTCCAGGATTTTTTCGAGATCCTCACGGCTAATCTGTTCATCTGTATATTTTCTGATTGAATGTCTGCTCTTAATAATATCCATTAACATTATAGCACCTCCCCGGTAATGTCATTTTTAATTTTCCAGCACTGCGGATCCGCCGCATAATAATCTCCGTTCGTTCCCTTTGCGACTGCCGGGCATCCTCTGCACCATGGCTTTAATTCGCATTTGGAACATTTGCTGAACTTCTCATACTCTCTGTATCTTTCCATCTGACATACCCAGACATCCGCAAGCCTGTCTTCAAATACATTTCCAACCTTACTTTCTGCCACCCTTCGACAAGCGAAGATATCTCCATCCGGAAGAATTGTGATATGACAGTTCCCACAGTTGCACCCGCCATATACCATTCCCTTTTTGGCATCCTTAGGAATCTTAAACTCCCCGGTTTCATATTCATAGAGCGTCCAGAGGTGATCTTTTTTATTAAAGTAAGTTTCACAGCCTTCTGATTCATATTCCTTAAATTTCTTATCACATATGGCAAGAAGTTCTCTGTATTCCTGTGCACTCATGGATGTATCCAGATCTCCACCGCTTGGAACGTATCTTGAAAAAGCGAATACATTAGTACCTGCTTTAACTGCTTCATCAATGATTCCCGGAACTTCCATACGGTTGGTCTTTGAAACTGTAGTCATGATAACGCTTCGGATTCCCGCCTTATTGATGCAGGCGATTTTTTCAAGCGTACAATCAAAGGAGCCAGGCTTTCTGAACCAGTCATGTGTCTCTTTAAGTCCATCAAGAGAAAGCTGATATTTTTCACATCCATAGCCCTTAAGTTCCATGCATACCTGATCATTTAAATGAAAAGGATTTCCAAGGATAGTAAATTTGACTTCATGTTCTTTCAGGAGCCCGAGCAGTCTCCAAAAATCGGGATGAAGAATCGGATCTCCGCCCGTTATATAAAAATACGGTGTACGTCCATACATCTCACAAAAATCAAGGCAGTTAAAAAATGTTTCTTCCATCTGTTTCCAGTTCATTGACTTAATACAGTTATGGTTTCCCCCTGAATAGATGTAGCAATGCTTGCATCTTTGGTCGCATTCATCTGTTATATGCCATTGAAAAGAAAAGTAAGGCTTCATATCCGTATTCCTCCGTATCGTAAACAGCCTAAAGGCTGATAATTTTCTAAAAAGATCCCCTGGCCATTGAGTGCCGGAGGATCAGCAGGGATGTCTTTCAGGCTCCGCAAGCTGCATGCTTCTCTTCCGGCTTGTCAGATGCGCCACATGCTGCTGGAGTTTCAGCCGGCTTATCTCCTGCTCCACAAGCTGCAGGCTTGTCAGATGCACCACATGCCGCCGGCTTGTCAGATGCTCCGCAAGCACTTCCTACTTTGTTCTCATTCCATCCTGCAATGTTTGATAATGCCATGTTATTTACCTCCGTTAAATTAATTTCAGTTGGCCCTATTGCCTTCCTGTTGTTATTATTATCGCATAGGCAAAAAAACATTGTAAGTACGCACTTTTTTATTAGATAGTTACCTTTTTGTAACCTATTGACTAACATAGGATAAAAACAATACAATTTATATGTAACACTCAAATATAAAGTTTTATGAAAGAGAGGGATTTTGTTATGAAAACAAAGGATGAATTACCTGACTGTCCTGTTGCTACTACAGTCAGCCTGATTGGTAGCAAATGGAAACTGCTAATTATGAGAAATCTACTTGTTCGCCCCTGGCGTTTTAATGAATTACAAAAATCCCTGGACGGTATCAGCCAGAAAGTTCTTACAGACAGCTTACGTTCCATGGAAGCAGACGGAATCATTACCCGTACAGTATATCCCGAAGTTCCGCCCCATGTTGAATATTCATTAAGTGAGCTTGGCGAGTCCATGCGACCAATCATAAAGTCCATGGAAAACTGGGGAACTGAGTACAAAAATAATATAAATTGATAACATAGAAGGCAGTTCCCTCCATAAAATCTAAATTAGAGAAAAACGCCAAAGGTTTTTGATTCAAAAAGTGGTCCAAAGGGTGGTCCAAGGAATTTGGGACCATCTCCAACCTCCTTATTTTACTTAGGTTTCGAGTATAGGACCCCCTTCGATTCCGCTACGAGCTGCTAAATAATGAACGCCCTCAATGCAAATGCATACAGGGCGTTTTTTATTGTAAAAATTTGTAATTTACGGGTGTATTGTTGTTTTTTATCTAACACCCGTAATTTTTTATGCTCGATTTCCGAATTCTACGGGTGTATTGGAGCTTTTTGCCTTACACCCGTAGTTTTTTGCACTCGATCTCCATATTTTACAGGTATATTATCATTTTCTGCTTAACACCCGTAGTTTCCCATTCTTTATCTTCGAATTTTACGGGTGTATTATCATTTTCTACATAACACCCGTAAAACAGAAATTCTCAGAAACATGGATTAGTCTTAGTCAGTCTTAATCAGGAACTATATGTTAATTACACTAATAAATATTTTCTAACATAATGAAACCGGTAAAGTCATTACACTCTTATAATGACATCGAAAAAAAGATTTTTATATACCCTCGGATTGAAATTAATTAAGCCGATTCTTCTTGACTCTTTATATATAATCAAATATTAAAACCGTTATTGAAAAAGCCGAAACCATTGTTTATAATATAAGTAGGGAATTCCCTACTTTTCCTAACTGGAGGATAATTATATGATTTCAAGAACATTTATCGATAACGCAAAAGTTATGGCCAAGGGACAGGTTACGATTCCTAAAGATGTACGAGATGTATTGGGAGTTACTAATGGTGACCGTGTAAGTTTTATAGTTGAAGGAAATACCGTTCGTATTGTAAACTCTGCTGTTTATGCTATGCAGATTCTTCAATCGGAAATGGCTAATGTAGCAGATTCTGCCGGTCTTTCATCGGAAGATGATATTCTTTCTTTGATAAGCGAAATTAGAAAAGAGGATGCTGATTAGTGAGAATTCTTATAGATACAAATATACTTATCTCAGCTATGCTTAATCCGAACGGAACTCCTTATCAAGCATATTTAAAAGCAGTTACATATCCTAATCATGCTATTATTTGTGATCAAAACATCGAAGAATTGAAACGCATATTTAATAAAAAGTTTCCTACAAAATTAGATGCTTTAGACCGCTTTCTTTCTGTCGCATCATTATCAATTGAAATAGTTCAGGTTCCTATAGAGGAAGATTCATCAGAATCTCTTATTCGAGATATAAAAGACCGACCAATATTAAGAGCAGCAATTTATGCTAAAGCTGATGTATTACTTACAGGGGATAAAGATTTTCTGGAATCGGGAATTGTGAACCCAAAAATTATGACAGCCATAGAATTTATAAATTTGTAAGAAATCTTCTGAAATAAAAAGCTTATATATGTGGTCCAGAGGGTGGTCCAGGGAATTTGAGATAGACTCTACCTCCTTATTTTAGTTGATTTTTAGATGTTGGACCCCCTTCGATTCCGCTACGAGCTGCTAAAAGTATAAGCCCTCACAGTACAATGCTGTGAGGGCTTTTTCTATAAATATACAATTATTCTTGTACCTCACATTATATTTCTTCCATGGCGGTAATTTTCCATATATTCGTCATTAATATCTTTGATTTCCCGTTTTCCGTCAATATAATCCTGATATATATCCCATGGCGAACCGCCTCCAAGCCAGCACGAAGAACAGTTTTCACACCCTCCGCCGCAGTCCATTGATTCTCTGATAATCTGCTCACGTTCTTCTCTTGTAGTATCGTTAATAAAAATGGATTTGTTCTGCATAGAATTTCTCCCTGCTACTGTTCCGACTCCATTTCGGAATTAATGATATCTTCTTTAATCTTTCTATAAATTCTTAAGAAAGAATCTGTTCATGGTTGAATGAACAACTTCTTTAAGTCTTTCTATCTCTTTATATCCGCTTTTCTCATAAATATGAACAGCAGCCTGAAGATTATCATGCGTTTCAAGGTATGACTGCTTATAGCCTGCCTCACGCATTTTATTCTCAATGAATTCTATCATATCATAGCTCAGTCTGAAACCTTTGGCGGAATTATCCAGATAAAGTTTCTGAAGTTCTGCTGTATCTTTCATAGGTTCAAATTTTGCAAAACCAATTCCACCGATTACTTTTCCGGTCTCATTCTCCACTACAAAATATCTTCGTTCTTTATTTCCATAAAAATCGCTGAGATGATCAAGCATATCATCAAAATAAACTGTTCCGGGAAGATCAAGTCCGAATTGCTTTAAATTATCTCTTACAAGTTTAGCTACTGCTTCATTGTCTGATTCTGTCATTTCTCTGTATTTATACACTTATTCATCCTCAAATCCTTTATTATTTCTCCTGCAATAAGCAGACCTGCGACTGCCGGCACAAATGCCGTACTTCCTGGAATATCTCTTCATTCTGTACACTTATGTTTCGCTCCCGGAGGACAGATACAATTTGTCCTGCAACTGATGGACATATTTGATTTAACATAGCATATCCGTCCTAATCTTTTTTGTATCTGTAATTTAAATAAACAAACTGATATCAGATGTTTCACCTGACCCTATAAATGTTGCAACGCCTCCTAACTCAACACCGTCGATAAGTTCTTCTTTGTGAATACCCATGACGTCCATACTCATCTGACATGCAACTAGTCTTACACCATGATCTTTAGCCTGCTCTATTAATTCCTCAAGAGATGATATTCCTTTGCTCTTCATGATACCTCTAATCATCTTAGATCCTGCACCAAACATATTCATGCGTGACAATCCGAGTTTCTTTGTGCCTCTTGGCATCATCATTCCAAACATATTCTCTATAAATGTCTTTGCTACTTTAACCTTCTTGGGTTTTCTTAAAATATTCAGTCCCCAGAAAGTAAAGAACATAGTAACATTTCTTCCCAGACTGGCTGCTCCATTAGCCATGATAAATGCAGCAATAGTTTTATCCAGATCTCCGCTGAAAACAACAAAGGTTTTATCATCCCCAAGCTGGATATGCTTACCCGAAATCATTCCGTTTGCTATATCAATATTTTTTTCATCTTTTTCTTTTGGGTTTTCCTTAAATATTTTTGCAGTAATTACACCTTCCGATGCTTCAAGCGACAACAGTTTATTTCCTGTTCGCTCGCACCATACACGAATATCAGAATAGAATGCATCTTCCGTAGCCTCAACCTTAACCGTACCTCCATCAGGCAAATCACGTAATGTATCTGCAACTTTTACAATAGGTCCCGGGCATCTTAGGTTTTTGGCATCAATAAACACTTCTTCCGGCTTGGAAACAGTATTGTTATCCTCTTCAGTCTTTTTGTTTATATCATCTACGCTAATCAGTTTTCTATACTCTTTATAGCCATCTTTTAGGTTATAAACATCATAACCTCTGTCAGCAAGAATATCCGCCAGTTCCTCACTGAAGCTGCCTTCACGGCAATATACATATACAGGCTTATCCTTCGGAATATCATCTATTCCTTTGGGAAAACTGCTGAAAGGTATATTGATTGCACCTTCAATGCCGCTCACAAGAACCTCATCCGGCTCTCGCAGATCTACAAGAGTAACATTTTTAAAATCAACATTTATAAAATCCTTTGCTGTAATATTTTTGTATAAAGTCTCTTCCATACTTACATTCTCTCCTTAGCTCATCTCAAATACTGTATAAAGATTTTTCAGTTTTAGATAATAATTTAAATTCAGATATACTCTTTCCATTAAAATAATATTTGCCTACTATGTCAATAGGTTTTTGCGTCTTTGACATATTTATTTGTATTTTTCTGATAATCATAAAAAACACCCCGAATATTTTGTCTAAAATTCGGGGTGCAGTTCAATTGAGTTTGCGGGTGTTTTGCTAAAAATTTATTATTCCTTACAACAGTATAGCTAATCCCAGAAACATAAATGCATTTGCAATATTTCCCTTAGCAGGGATCTTAGTAGGTGCCAGTATCAAAAATGCAGGAAGTGTGTTAAATACACATGCCCATCTCGGAAGATCTGTTTTTCCTGTTACAACCATGATAAACAGCAATATATCAAAAACTAAAAGTCCCACATACGCTATTGCAACAGGAGATGTTCTCTTAAAGAACTCCAAAATAACTTCAAGTACATCACCTGTTCTTCCAAGCCTCGCATAAAACCATTCCGTGGCACCGCATAAGACATGGTGTGACGATATAAGTACTATAAAGAACAAGGATGCGATTAACATAATGTTCCCTACAACAGGCGAATTTTCGCAGATTATTCTGCTGATGCCTGTGTATCCGAAAGCAGCCAAAAACAGAGCAAACACACCGATAAGCATTGCCAGCTCTATCTGTTTTAACGAAGCCCCTTCAAAAACTTTTTGCATTTTTTTATTATCTTTCACATCTGAAAACTCAAATCTGCCATTTTTCATGTATGCCAGCATGCAATCTGTTATCCCACAAACAATGTGTCCAATACATGCAATTATAAGTGCTATCTTCATTTTCTCTCCTTACGAGCAAAGTTTGTTATTGCTAACTTTCCTACAAAAGAAAACACCGCTTTTTAGCGGCGTACAATTGCTTTTTCGTCAGCTTATATATTAGACGAATGCAATCGTGGTTAGTTTCTGCTAACATAAAATAATAACACTCGTCCGATTGATTGTCTATAAAAATTCTACTGCTTCAATTTGTGTATCTGAATTGATTCCCTTTACTCTTCCGAAATCTCCATGGAAAATAAATTCTTGCCATACTCCGCTGTAATTATTTCCAATCCGGGTTTAGCCTCTTCAATCGCTTTATAAAATACGTCATCAGAATTATATTTAAAACTTGTATCCAAAACCAGTTTTTCCAAACTCAGAAAATCATCTAAAAATGCCCACTTTTCAGCACTGTCCCTGTTATAAATGTTTGTTCCTGTAACAATATACAATAATCCAACATCGGACAGAAATTCCTTATCTTTGTAATTTGTTAAGTTATCTAATTCCTCATAATAAGTCCAGAGATAGATCAATTTGCCGTCTTCGTTAAGTTCTAAAGATTTTCGGTCTCCTTCAAAATTTGGCAAAACATGATAGGAGTCATAAATACTGCTCGAAAATCCGTAACATGTCATTCCTCCGCCATGATAATTAATTTCAATCTTATTATCTGTAAAATAACCGGGGTTATCTTCTGCAAATTTATTATGGAGTGTTATCAATTCCGAAAAACTGTCTGTCGAAGACTTATAATCGAGTCTTTCAACTTCCATGTATAATTTTCCGTTTTCTTCGGAATATTCGATAATCTTTAACCCGTCATCAAATGCGGGTGCCAAATAATCAATCCATTCGCTATATGATGTTTTAAGTCTTTTTCTCAAATCCGCATGGTTATCTGCGCAACCACAGATAAATACACTTATCAGAGCAAAAGTCGATATCATAAAACTATAAAAAACGAAATTTTTCTTCATATTATTTTGTGCGCAATTTATTTTCTTCTTACTCATTTACTGTAAATACCTTCTTTCATATTCATCCATAGGTATCGGTTTGCTGTAATAATATCCCTGTATCAGATCGCATCCGAGCTCTCTTAATTTGTCGACCTGACTTTTTTTCTCTGCTCCTTCTGCAAGGCAAACGAACTTTAATTCTTTTGCAAGGGATACAATATGTCTTATTACTGCAACATCCTGTTCCTTATCCGAATCACCGCCGACTTTGTCGACAAAGCTTTTATCAAGTTTGAGAGTATCAAGGGGCATCTCGGTAAGCAGCGAAAACGAAGAATATCCGGTTCCGAAATCATCCATGGAAATAAGGAATCCTTTGTCTCTTAATTCATCAAGAATCTGTATCATATGTTCGGTATCATCGTAAGTAGCGCTCTCTGTCAATTCAAAATCAATCAGGCCATGATCTATTCCGTATGAATCAATTATTGATGTTAAATGCTCTGTTATATTTTCATCATAAAGGCGATTTCTCGAAAGATTGACCGATATGGGGTAAAGCTGTCTGCCTTCTTTTTTCCATCTTGCAAATGCTTCACAAACCTTGGTAAGGACTATATCATCAATCTTGCCGATTGTTCCGTCTTTTTCAAAGAATGGAATAAATTTGTAAGGAGAAAGGAACTCGCTCTTCTTATAATTCCACCGAATCAAAGCTTCGGCACCTTTTATGCGTTCTTTGGTGATATCGAATTTCGGCTGAAGAAAAACCAAAAACTCATCATTCTTAATTGCCGTATCCGAATAAGCTTTTATAAAATTTCCCCATAAAATATCATCATGCATTTTCTCGGTGTAAAAGATGATATCGGTTCTGTTATGATTTACACCAAGTGCCTGTGCCATCTTTCCGGCATCGGCGACACGATTTCCCAAAGCCATTGCTCGTTTCATCGGAACTACACCGCAGCGATAGTATATTTTGTAATCGGGATCCTCTTCCAAAGAAGACAAATTCTCAAAGAATTCACTCAAACGCCGCATGGTTTCTTCTTCCGTCATATCCTTTATCATCATGGCAAAATTGTCATTATGACATCTTGCGGAAGTATAGACCATATCGGATTCGTTCATAGCTTTGACGATATTGCAAAGAACTTTATTTGCCGCAATATGTCCGTAAACCTCATTTATTACCCTGAATTCTTTTACATCAAAATGAACAAAAGCATAATCCTTAATACCGTAATCCATCGGCATCTCAAGATAAGCCACGAGATGATTCCAGTTATAATGGTTAGTGATATTATCGTAAAATGCCTTTTTAAAAAGCAAATCTTTATCCATCACCTGTATGTTGTCATCGATTACCGCTTTTGCATTATCCTTTAAAAGGTCGCATTCATAGAGAATTCTGATTTTTCTCTTACCGGGAAAAACGGCTATTACGCCAGGATACTTCTTAATTGATAAATCACTGTAATTCCTGTGAGCATCATCATCGTTTGCAATTTTCTCAAAAAGCTCATTGATGTAATTCAAAGAGATTGAAACATCGCTCTCTATTTCAATAGAATAAAAGAACGCTTCGTCCAACTGCGTGGAACTTAAATTGTCAGGATAAACTATACAAGAATCATTTTCCCTGAACTCGATTCCGATGACCGGTTTATCAAAAGAATCAACATAAAACAACCCCGGATAATCATAGGTTCCGAAGTCATTGGAATACTTAAAAACATCAGAGTCGGTTTCTCCCTTGTAAAAAGCCTGAATATCTTCATCCGAAGCTTCTTTATAAAACAATATTCTGTTCGGTTTATATATTTGATTTAACTTATTCGTCAACATGTATAATTACAGAACCTTTCAAAACATTATTTTGCCTTAAAACAATCAAATATCAAATCTGTTCGGGTAAGATCCAAATAACCGTTTCGCGTCAGTTGTTCGCACCAATATTTGTAATCTCTGTCTTCAACCGGAGTTTTGGATTTATAGAAATTATAATTCCTGGTTTCATACCAGCTTGAATAGGGCAAAACCAATCCGAGAATATTGTCCTCCTCGAATTTAATAAATTGAACTATTTCAACTACAACTGCCCTGTCATCCGATCTTTTAATACATACTCTCAATATATCTGTCCCCCTTATTATGTACAAAATACTTCTTAAATATTTTAACATATATGATACAGCTTAAGAAGAGAAAAAAGCCGCAAACTTTTATGTTCGCGGCAAATTTTTAATCTCTGCTTTTAGATCCCATTTCTACTAATTGTTTTTTGCGTTCATACATCATCCTGTCAGCTCTTTCAAATATATCATGAACTTCTTTATCGTCTTCCGTAATCGTAGAATATCCGATGGCAACCACCACTTTATCCTCTTTAATATTCTCTTCGATAACTTTATTAATTCCGTCTAACGTTTCATTAAGACTTTCAAAACCGTTTTCATTCAGCACTACCGTAAACTCGTCTCCTCCGACTCTGAATACGGCACCATGTTTGAAATGTTTGCATATAAGTGAACATGCGTCTTTAATGAGCTGATCTCCGGCAGCATGTCCTTTCGTGTCGTTAACATGCTTAAGTCCGTTAATATCGCATACCAGTACGGCAAGTTTTTCTTTTATTTCTCCGTTTTGTATCTGCTGATTGATTCTGCCCTCATACTCAGAGTAAGCATGTTTGTTTCTGATACCCGTCAGAGAATCGGTATTCGCCATGCTCATGAATGTCCTGCTGTTTTCTCTTTCAGCCTCAATCTCACCCTTGGATATCTTATGAAGATAATGAATAAGAACGATTGCAAAAAGAATTACGGATAAAAGTGTAACACCGATTAATAATTTACTTGTACGGCTGTTAATTTCACTGATTCCCTGAATCTGTTCGTTTATGACACTCTCTCTGATAAAGACAACCAGCATCCAACCCGTATCATGAACCGGAACATAGCATAATTCCTCTTTTATTTCATCGGTTGTGAATCTCAGAGTTCCTTTCTTTCCTTCGGAAAAATCATTGCAAATTTGCTCCCATGATTTTTGCGACAAAAATTTCTTTGAAGCTTCAAGTATATTTTCGCCTTCATTAATCATGCCAAGTTCGTTATTCAAAAGATTTGCGCCGTTTTGAACATACAGGCTGAAATAAGCTCCACCGTATTCTTCGAATGCAAGCAAATCAGCGATTTCTTCGATATCTATCAATACAAAACATGCTTTGAATTTCTTGTTCATAACAGTAAGACCATCGGTAGGAATTGCAAGGCACAACTGCTTGGATGAGCCGTACTGATTGGTGGTATATATAACTCTTTTATCAAGTTTATCCGTGGAAAGGAATTCGTAACGGCTTCCGCCGGAATAAGTAGTATACTGTGTGTAAACAATATTATCCTCATCTACAAGGGCAAACCTCTTTAAAGAAAGAATGGTCTTTATATCACCCAATTGTTTTCTTAAATCTTCCTGAGTTCGAATATCACCTGATTCCAAAACATACAGCGCTTTTTCCATATGCTCAAAGTTATAATCAATCAAATTGGAAATTGTCTGAGCTCGCTGATCTGCCATGGCTTCCAGATAAAAAGAACTGACAGCTGAAACTGCCTCATCCGTCATAGTAACTGTTTTTCTGGATGCCCAGAATGTACTGATTCCCAAAACAAGCATCACTAGAAAACTTCCGATAATTACTATACGGACAAACTTTTTATTTGCATTTGAACTTTTATTGTTTTTCCCGTCCGTCATAATACATCTCCATAGAGCAGCTGAAGCATACCTGCCGCATCTTCCTGATATATGATAGTAGTTATCTCGTTCGTTTTCTCGGGATACAATTCACCCGGCAAATTGCCGTCAGCTATTTTTACAGCTACTTGGATCGTGTCAAATCCGATGGAATAACAATCCTGAACACCAAGGCAATAGATAACGCCGTCTTTTAAATATCCGAGCGCTTCTTTGTCATGGTCCATTCCGACAATTACCGTATCAGCGCCCTTCTCTGTTATGGCTCTTGCTGCACCGACAGGATTACTCATGTTACAGCAGATTATACCGTCAAGATCGGGGTATTCAGCAATTATGTCAAGAGTAAGATTATACGCATTTTCAATTGAATCGTTATCATACTCAATGGCAACAATTTCCATATCGGAATACTTTGCGATAGTATCCTGTGCGCCTTTGGCACGATCCTCATGACAGGGTGCGCCTTCGCTTCCGACCAATATGGCCACACGACCTTTATAATCAAGTTTTTTGCACAAAGCTTCGGTCAGATCCGCTCCGTCTTTATAATTGTGAGTGTTTCCGACATATGCGATTCTTTTGCAATCCTCGGATGCATCCGAGCTCGAAAAAGTCATTATCTTATAATCATCTTCTATCATTTCATCCAAAACAGGCGAAATAACAGCCTCATCGGCAACATCGACTCCGATTACATCATACTCGCCTTTTTTCGCCTGATTAAGTCTTTTTATCTGGTCCTCTGCCGATGCCATATCGGGTGCCATATATTCGTAAGTTACTGTTACTCCCTGTTCAAGATACTGTCTCTGGGCTTCTTCCATGCCAAGTGCAACCGCATCCCACCAGGGGTGAACTATTTTATATGTAAAATAAAAATTATAATTGTCTTTCTTGGGAACATATGAATCCAGTTCATGTTCAAAATCAACCGCACCTTCAACAGAATTGACATCATTATTAACATCATTGTTATCATGAACCGAAATCACTTCCGGTGCCTGATTTGATCCTGTCCGACATCCCATGGAATATGCAAGAAGAACTGAAACCATGGTCAATAAGACTGCAGTTCTGCTTATTCTTTTAATATATTTAACCATAAGTCATTGCTCCCTTCGCTGTTATTAAAGCGCAGTTAATGCCGCAAACTGTTTTTCGGCCTCAGCCATATATTCCCCATAATCCACATCACATCTGCTTCTTAAAAGTTCTGTCATCTCGCTTATGGGTTTGGTTAAAGGATCCAGTGAAAGATTTGAATACATTCCTTTAAGGGCATGTGCCGTTTCAAAAGCCGCATCAAGATCCTTTTCAATAAGCTGCTGCTTTAATTTGGTGAGTTTATTATCTGAGAGTGCCTTGTTGACAAGCATGATGTAAAACTCTTCATTGTTCATGCAGCGCTCGATGCCTTCCTTTGTATTTGCTCCGTAATTACTCAATGTTTCAACAGTAATCATTTATTCTCTCCTGCTTATTTTCAGATTTGTTTCCCCGACATAATCCAAAATATTTATGCTTCAATAAACTTTTCGAATTCCTCTCCCGGTACGGGTTTGGAAAAATAATATCCCTGGATAATTTCACATCCGATACCCTTTAAAAGTTCCGCCTGTTCTTTTGTTTCCACACCCTCGGCAATAATCGGTACTTCCAAAAGATCCGATATTCTAATCATTATCTCAACAAGAGCACTGTCCTTTTCATTCACGCAGATATTCCGGATGAATTTCATATCCAGCTTTAATGCATCTATCGGAAGCGAAGTCAGCATGTTAAGCGATGAATAACCGCTTCCGAAATCATCCATCTCAATTTTAAATCCTCTGTCACGAAGTGCGGTTACTGTATCTATTATCTGCTGAGAATTGTCAGTATATGCAGACTCCGTAATTTCCAAAAGAAGGTCTTCGTGATTGATTCCGCTATCCTTTATTATTCCGTCAAGCATATCACCAAGCAGCGGATTGAACACATCGACTCTTGATACATTAACGGAAACCGGAACAGTGACATTGTATTTTTCTTTCCATTCTTTAACCTGATGAGCCGCTTCATTCCATACATATCGGTCGAGTTTGTGTATAAGACCTTTTTCTTCAAATAAAGATATAAATTCACCGGGGCTTATCATACCGTACTCCGGATGAAACCATCTGATAAGAGCCTCTGCGCTGCAAAGTCTCGGCTTGTCTCCTTCTATATTGTATTTGGGCTGATAAAAGACCTTAAACTGTTTTTCGCTTAATGCCTTATCCATATCATGAATAAGATGTTCGCTGTGAAGCTCCATATCATGAAGCTTGGCACTGTAAAATCCCCAACTGCTTTCATAGCTTTTGCTGATTCTCGCACACGCCAGTCTTGCACAGTCAAAACGATGTTCCATGTCGGCATCGCTTCCGTCATCCGAATACGCTCCGACTCTTATGGTAACTTTCGGTTCCTCAAACAGTTTACCCAGTTTTTCCATCTGTGTCGGAAGAAATTCGCATAAATTGTCCTGATGAGGAATATATACATAAAAGCAATTGCTTTCGCTTCTGCAAGCAAGTCCGCCGTTTTTATTGACAAACCTGTGTATGCTTTCTCCCAATGTCTTTAATACCGAATCACCGAATTCCCTGCCGTATAATTCATTGATAATATGAAAACGGTTAACATCGATAACAACTGCATCCATCGGGGCATTTTCGTTTTGTTCGTCAAGCATCCTTCCGTATTCAAAGAAAAATTCTCTGTGGAAAAGACCTGTCAGTTCATCTCTTTCCGTTTCATGAATAATAACGCTTCTTTCGGCAAGTTCAATTGAATGCATGACTCTTGCCTGAATAACTTCCGGAACTTCATAAGGCTTTGTAATAAAATCCGAAGCACCGAGCTTTAAACTCTTTACCTCCGCTTCCTTTTCGGATGTAAGAACAATAACCGGAATACGTCTTAATTCCGCGTTGGAATGAAGTATTTCCAAAAGTCCGTATCCGTCAAGTTTTGGCATATGCAAATCGAGAATAATTAACGAAAGCTTGGACTTTTCTTTTTTTATAATCTCCAAAGCTTCCTCGCCATCCTCTGCATATACTACTTCATAAAAGGAATCGAGCATATTTCCAAGCATTTCACGCTCAATAAACTCATCGTCCACAATGAGTATTTTTCTGTGTAATCCTTTTTTTCGATCAAGTAATTCCTGCATTTTTAATTTCCCTCATTTTCAACGTATCAAAACTTTCCGATCATTGATGCAGTGCTGCTTCTCCGATCAGTTCCTCCAAAGTCCGATACAGTCTTTCATTTTCCACCGGTTTTGAAAGATGTGCGTTCATTCCGACCTGCAAAGATCTTTGCACATCCTCATCAAAAGCATTAGCCGTCAGCGCTATAATTGGTACAATCTTCGCATCCGGCCTTTCAAGTTTTCTTATTTCCGACGCGGCTTCAAGTCCGTCCATTTCAGGCATTCTGACATCCATTAAAACCGCATCGTAAAAACCGGTTTCACTCTTTGCAAACATATCAAGGCAAATCTTGCCGTTGGCTGCATGGTCCGTAATCGCGCCCTTGAATTCAAGGATTTTTTTCATGATCTCGGCATTTATTTCCACATCTTCAGCCAGAAGAATATGTTTTCCGTTCAAATCGCTTCTCTTTTTTTCTCTGAATAACGCCATGTTATTCCTTCGTGCAATACGTTCAAACTCACCTATTACATTCGATGCGAAAAGAGGCTTTGCAAGGAAACTGTCCACTCCGATATGAAGAGCTTCGTCCATAATCTCATCCCAGTTAAATGAAGTGAGTATTATGATTGTTGTCTCGCTGCTGTAAAGTTTTCTTATCTCCTTTGCAACTTCGATGCCGTCCATATCAGGCATCTTCCAGTCAAGAAGAACAAGATTGTAAGGTTCCTGTTTAATATGCGCAAGCTCAAGCATATGCATTGCTTTCGGTCCGCTAAGACATGTATCTGCCTTGATTCCGGCTTCATCCAATACTATTCTTGCATGCTCCGCTGCTATTTCCTCGTCGTCCACAACAAGCACTTTTATATCTCCTGTATCCACAAATCCAGCTTCTGCAATTACGTGGTCGCAATTTTTTAGCGTAACGACAACAGAAAATTCCGTACCCTTGCCTTTTTGGGATTCTACCGATACGGAACCGTTCATTAAATCGATTATATTCTTCGATATGGCGAGTCCGAGTCCAGTACTTCCGTATTTATTGTTTCTGCTTGAGTCTTCCTGTGTAAAAGTATCAAAGACTTTAGGAAGGAAACTTTCATCCATTCCGATTCCGGTATCTTTTATGACAAATTTAATGGTTGACTGGTCTTCGAATACAGCCGTTCTTTCGACACTTAGCGTCACCGATCCGGGAGCATCGGTAAACTTTATGGCATTGCTTAAAATATTGATAAGCACCTGTTTGAGTTTCATATCGTCACCGATATAATAATCCGAAACTCCGCCTATAGTTCGACACTCATACTTTAACCCCTTGTCGGAGCATTGTGTCATAACCATCATATTTATCTGTTCAAGCATTGACCTGAAAGAAAATTCTTCTTTTCTTAAAATCATTCTTCCCGACTCAATACGACTCATGTCAAGTATATCGTTTATAAGTCCCAAAAGATGTCTTGCGCTGCCGCCGATTTTCTCAAGATATTCCTTTGTCTCAAAATCAATGTTCTCATTTCTTAAAGCAAGGCTGTCCATTCCGATGATTGCATTCATCGGAGTACGTATCTCATGACTCATGTTGGAGAGAAATGCAGTCTTTGCCTTGTTTGCTTCTTCTGCTGCAAAAAGTGCTTCGCTTAATGCCTGTTCCTTTGTCATCGACTCTCTCATTTCCTCGTCGATATTTGTGAAACCGAGACCTATGGCATGAATGATATTGTCATCTCTGTCCTTGGCATGACGAACTCCTGCCGTTCGAATCATCTCATAATATTCCGAATTGTCTCTTTTTACGAGATATCTGTAAGCGGTGATATTCTTTTTCTCAAGAGCTTTTCTGATGTTTTCCGGTTCGATAAATTCAAGAAAGCCTTCCCTGTAATTGTCTGCCACGTATTTTTTTGCATACGCTCTGAAATGTTCAAGGTAATTAAAATGTTCGCCTTCTTTGGGCTGCTCCGAATCTGAGGAATCGCCCCTGTAGCAAACAGCGTCATTATTATCAAGATCTATATGATAAACGCTCCTGTAATCTGAAGCGAGCGCCGTTATCATTTTATCCAGACGCTTCTTTTCTTCCTCGGAAAGAAGTACCTGCTGATCTTTCATTTCAGAAAGTTCATGCTTTTCGGTCACATCCGAAATGAACACATAATATATGCCGCCGCAGCTTTCAGTTTCCGTATAATGACCGTAATCATCCACCCAGCGAACTTCACCGTCCTTACGAATGATACGGTATTCAACATAATCAATTTTATCTTCGCTTTTTCTTATCTGGTCAACAACCGACTGCGATACCTTTGCATAATCATCGGGATGAAGCATTCCTTTAAATGTATATCCGGTCAGTTTTTTAAAATCTTTAAGATCATCGCAGCCGAAAATGCTGATTACAGCATGATTCGCATAAAGAAGCTCCTCGTCTCCCTCGGATTTATATATAAAAAAACCGCCGGGCATATGACGACCGATCTCTTCAACGATATGCATTGTTTCATCATTCAATTCAAAATGTTTTCCAAACATATAATTCAACCAAGTAATTTACGCTGCCGGACAATGTTACAAAAATATCATCAAAGAGACAGTTAAATAAATAATTTTATCGCCTCATCCAAGGGCAGAGGTTTGCCCCAGATATAACCCTGTATATAATCGCATCCGATTTCCTTTAAAGTATCAAGCTGATCTTTAGTCTCGACACCTTCGGAAATAACACTTAGATTCAATACATGTCCGATTGCAATAATCATTGCGACATATTGTTTGGATGCTTCGTTTTCGTTCATAACATCGATAAAAGATTTGTCGATTTTCAACATATCGGCAGGGAATCTGTGAAGGTAACTCAAAGATGAATACCCTGTACCGAAATCATCGATTGCAACCTGCATTCCGAAAGACTTGATTGCCTCTATTCTCTCCAATGCTTTATCATCGGAATCAATCATGACCGATTCGGTAATCTCAATCTTAAAGTCTGCGGGGTTTACCGCTATTTCCGAAAAGACGGATTTGATATCGTCGATAAAATCATTCTTCATCAAATGGAGAACGGAAATATTGCTGCTGATTTTGATATTTCTGAATCCTTTTTTATTAATCTCCGCAAGGAATTTTGCAGATTTTCTGAGTATGGAATTATCAATCTGATCGATAAGTCCGGCATTTTCCGCAACAGGGATAAATTCAACCGGTGAAATGAAATTGCCGTCTTCATCCTGAAGTCTTGCCAGTGCTTCAAATCCGCGAAGATTGTGATCCATGTCAAACTGCGGCTGGAAATAAGGTTTGATTTCGTCATTTTCCAAAACAACACGAAGTCTTCTCTCAATGGCAAGATAACGTTCGGTCTTAAGCAGCTTGGCGTTAAAGCGAAGTACCTTATTCGAACCGCCCACTCTTTTGACTTCATGAAGAGCAGCATCCGCGCATGAATACAAAGCACCGGAGTCAGGCGCATCGTTTGGATATTCAGCCACGCCGAAACATGCACTCATAAAGAAATCACAATTGTTAATCATTATCTTTCTTTCGAGTTCTTTTTCGTAAAAGCTGATTGTTTTTAAAATATCATCCTCATTTTCATAAGCACGGATAACAAGCGAATACTCATCGCTTCCAAGTCTTGCAACAAAATCGAATGTTCCTGTATCGCCTGAATCCGCAAGTATTCTCCAGCGATTGGCAATTTCTTTTAACATTTCGTCGCCGGCTTTATGGCCGAGTGTATCGTTGATTGTCTTAAAATTGTTTAGATTAACAGAAACAAGTGTAAACTTTATGTTCTTTTTGATGAGGTTATCCATAAGAACCGTACATGCATATCTGTTGGGCAGGCCAGTTAAGGGATCGGTAACAGCGATTTCTCGCATTTTTTCCTGATACTTGCCTATTCTTCGGTTATTTGCAAAAATAATGCAGACAGCAATAATCGTTACAAGATTGGTAAAAATTCCCGGAATACTTGAATATGTTTTGCTGATAAAAAACGTAACCATCTGCATCGGAAACTGTAAAAATAAAAGAGAAATCGAAGTGAAAAATCCCACTCTTCTGAACATTACAACCAAAAGGATAATACAGATGTTTCCAAACGAAGAAAATACACCCGTAAAAATGGTCGCCGGAACGGGATTTCCGAAAATAGAAATTAAAGCTTCAGATCTTGAGTTGGCTATCAGATAAAAAGTGGATATCGCATACAAAACCAAAAGCAGCACAAAGACGCTTTTGGGAATCTTTTTGCTTGCGGATATACCTTTAAGGGTATCATCGATATTTCGTTTTTTGCCGTATTTTTTTTCATCTTCGTGCATAAATAATATCCTCTCAGTCAATCATATCCGCAAAAACAACCACATTTTTGCCATGCTGCTTGCCGTAATACATTCTACCGTCGGCAACCTTGATGATATCTTCGGGTTCCCGGTATTTTTCTTTCATTTCTTCAATGCCGATTGTAATTGTTGCGGGAATCCTTTTTGTATACACAATGGTAGGTGTTGCCTCTATAAACATTCTGATGTATTCCATCTTTTGCTTGGCCACTTCAAAATCATAATCCCTCATGAGAATTACGAATTCCTCACCGCCCCATCTGCAGATGTCGCAGCCGTGCATCTCTCTTTCAATCAGTTTGGATATATGCTTCAAAACCTCGTCGCCGTAGTCATGTCCGAATGAATCGTTGATTTTCTTAAAATTGTCGATATCGAAAAATGCTATGCAGAAATGATGCTTTTTCTTGCCGTTCATGTAACCGTTTACAATCGGCAAAAATCCTCGTCTGTTCAAAAGACCGGTAAGTGCATCCTTGCTTGCATCAGCGGTAAGCTTAACGTTTTGCTGGGTAAGATTGGTCATTTCGACTTCATTGGAATAAATGTAAATGACATTATAGAAAACAACCGAGAAAACCATTACAAAAGTGGTGAAAATAAGATAGAAACTGTTAAATCCGAAAGATAACTGATAAAAAGGTGCTTCATTGTTCAGATAAAAATACAATGCGACGAATTCTGCAAAATCAATCACAAGAAGCGTACTTAAAATAATCAACCTTTTCAATCCTTTAAAAAGATAGCATCCGAAATACAGAATAATCGGAACGATCGAGAATAAAAACAGATATGCGCCGCTCCTCCATCCGATTAAGAAAATTGAGAGAACGGCATATGATGTTACTTCGGCAATTATAAAAATATATACGGGCATAATATGTCCGAATCTGCAAAGAAGTACGCATAGCAGATAAATAACAACACTGCATGCATTGATATATACCATCGGCATTACGCCCGCAAACCATGAAACTCCTAAAAGAGTAAGATGTACCATGCCCATTACGGCCACGGTAAACATGAAACAATTTTGAACAAGAAAATGAATTATATTATTAACAATACTCTTCTATTTCATTTACTCAAACCTCTATGTATTTCAGTTATCTTTTTATTCGTATATATTTTACCACAAAAGGCTTTGAGGAAAAATAATATATTGACATTATCAAACATCTGTTCGATAATATTTTTATAAATAATCACTATATTTATATCGGCAAAAAAATGGAAAATGATAGGATTTATATCGCAATTGATTTAAAAAGTTTTTACGCGTCGGTGGAATGTGCCGAGAGGGGACTTGACCCTCTCAAAACCAACCTTGTCGTGGCAGATGCTTCGAGGACGGAAAAGACCATTTGTCTGGCTGTTTCTCCGTCTTTAAAAGCATTCGGAATTCCCGGCAGAGCAAGGCTTTTTGAGGTGGTTCAGAAAGTCGGTTATGCCAACTCCGACCGTTTAAGATACGTTAAAGGAAGACAGTTCACTTCCTCTTCTTTTGATGCAGATGAAATCAATTCAAATCCCGCATGTAAAATCGACTATATCACCGCACCGCCGAGAATGTCTCTGTATATGAAATACAGTACCGATATTTACAGGATTTATTTAAGATACATATCTCCCGAAGACATCCATGTTTATTCCTGCGACGAAGTTTTTATGGATGTTACGCAGTATCTTAAGCTCTACAATATGTCGGCTCATGAGCTTGCGCGCAAAATGATCGATGATGTCTTAAAAGAAACTCATATTACAGCCACTGTCGGAATCGGAACCAATCTTTTTTTATGCAAGATTGCGATGGATATAGTTGCAAAGCATATTCCGGCAGATAAGGACGGCGTAAGAATCGCCGAACTCGATGAGAGAAAATTCAGAGAACTTCTCTGGGATCACAAGCCGATAACCGACTTTTGGAGATTCGGTCCGGGAACTGCCGGAAGACTTGCCGGAATGGGCATTTACACTCTCGGAGAACTGGCAAGATATTCGGAATACAACGAAGACAGACTGTATAAAGTATTCGGTATAAATGCAGAGCTTATCATCGATCATGCATGGGGATGGGAGCCCTGTACTATAGATTACATCAAACAATACAGGCCGGAAAGCAATTCAATCAGCACGGGTCAGGTCTTAAAACGCCCCTATACGCATGAAGAAGGTGCGATAATCGTTCGCGAAATGGCTGATAATCTCTCGCTCGACCTTGTATCAAAAGGGTTGATTACAAAGCAGATTGTATTGAATATCGGCTATGAAAATTTTAAGGATATCGAAAGCATCGAAAACTATCAGGGCGAAGTTCGCCTCGACTATTACGGAAGACCTGTCGCAAAATACGCTCACGGAAGCTTTAACTTAAGCAAAACGACTTCATCAACACGTCTTATAACAGAAGCAGCCGTAAGCCTTTATGAAGAAATCACCGATCATAATCTCTGCATAAGGAGGCTTAGCATCGCTGCGGAAAATGTCGTGGGCGAATACGAATTCAGGGAAAATACCAAAGAAGAACAGCTTTCCTTGTTTGTCGATTATGATAAAGAGCAAAAAGAAGAAATAGAATTGCAAAAAGAAAAAGCAATTCAGCTGGCTTCTTTGGAAATCAAAAGAAAATACGGCAAAAATGCCATCCTTAAAGGCACTAATTTCCTTGAGGGTGCAACCGCAAGGGAGAGAAACGAACAGATAGGAGGTCACAAAGCATGAACGATTACAGCGATATCATGGATCATCCTCATTATCAGTCAAAGAAAAGGCCTCATATGTCAATGTATGACCGGGCTGCGCAGTTCTCGCCTTTTGCCGCTTTAACGGGATATGAAGAATCCGTGGAAGATGCAGCCAAAGAAGAAACCGACCGCATGAATCTCAGGCCCTATACAGGCACCATAGACGATTTTGACCCAAATGACAATAATTTCTCAAATTTTACTTAATCCGAGGCTGACATGAGCAAGTCCAAAAAGAAGAAAAAGAAAAAGAATAAAGCCAAAAAGAATATAAATGTTCAAAATAATATAAAAAACAATTTAAAAGAAAACAATATTAAAGACCGGAAATCCAAAGCCGATCATAAAACCAAGGCAAATACTAAACAAAATGCCGCTGATAAAGAAACAAAAAACCAAAATAAATCCTACATTCCGGCTTTAATATTTTATCCTCTTTCGATTGTTTTCTATGAGCTTGCACTCAAATTATTGGACGGTTACAATTCACCATGGAATTCTTCCCTGGCTGTAACAGTCTGTTTTTCTCTGGCCGCAGGTCTTTTGCTTGCGCTCATTTTCACCGTAATTCGTCCCGTCATTTTATCAAGGATTCTCTCAGGTATTACACTCCTTTTAATATGGCTTGTTTTTTGTGTGGAATATGACTGTAATCAATTCTATAAGATGTACTATGGTCTGACATACGCAATATCCATGACCGGTCAGGTAATGGGTGATTTTTCCGCGGTTGTATGGGAAGTAGCCCGTGAATATGCTCTTATCGAAGCATTCTTCTTTATCCCCGTGCTTGTATTTATCATCTTTTCGTGTAAAATCCTTCCAAAAAGAAAATTTCCCGTAAAACTTCTGCCCGTAATTCTTATTCCCCTTTTAGTATTGCAGCTTGGAACTTCTTTATACGAGAGAACAGGTGCGGATAAAAATATCTACACTTATGATTTCACAGTATTCAATGCCGTTCCCCGTATCGGCTTGCTTAACTCATTTCGTCTCGAATTGGCATATATGCTTACCGGCACACCGATGGCACCGATTGAAGATGATGAATTTGTACTATGGAGTGAAGATTCATCCAATCCGGTTGCAGCAAATACAACAAATAACTCAAATACTGCGACTGATGATTCAAATGAAAATGATATTGCTAAAAACAATGAAAATAACAATAATTCAAATTCAACCGGCAGCAATTCATCTGATTCCGCTGACGACAGTAATTCAACAGCCTCTCATTCAGATAACACCGATTCCTTAGACTCAACTGACAATAAAAATTCATCTCCTTCAGATAATATCAATGCAAATACTTCGGATGAAAACAACGAAGAACCGAAAGTATATGATTACAATGCACTCATTGATTTTGCTCCTTTGATCGAAAGCGAAAACAATCAGACAATCAAAAAAATGCATCAGTATTTCGGTTCCATTGAACCTTCGATGCAAAATGAATATACAGGATATTTTGAAGGGAAAAATCTGATTTATATTACTGCGGAAGCCTTCTGTCCTTATGCGATAGACAAGGATTTTACTCCCACTTTGTATATGCTTGCAAACAATGGATTTGTATTTGAGAATTATTATCAGCCCTATTGGTCCCTCTCCACCACGGGAGGTGAATTTGCCAATCTGACAGGTGTAATCCCCGAGTGGATTGAATCAGGCAATTCCTTTACGGTTTCCGCCAACAGATATATGCCCTACTCTCTTGCCGGTTTATTCAAGGACAAAGGATATATCTGCAAAGCTTACCACAACAATTCTTATACTTTTTACGACAGGGACAAGACTCATCCCAACCTCGGATATGATTATAAAGGCATCGGCAACGGCCTTAAACTTGCAAGCGACAACTGGCCAAATTCCGATCTTGAAATGATGGAAGCCACTGTTCCCGAAATGATTGAAGATTACTTAAATACGGGCATTCCATTCCACACATATTACATGAGTGTCAGCGGACACTGTAATTACAACTGGGGCGGAAATGCAATGTCCAAGAAAAATAAAGAAGCCGCCGTCGAAGCATTTCCTGATTCTTCGACAACGGTTCAGGCTTATATGGCATGCAATCTCGAATTGGAAAATGCCATGAAGTATTTGATTGACGAACTTGATAAAGCGGGAATTCTTGACGATACCGTAATAGTTCTTACCGCCGACCATTACCCTTACGCCATGAGTGAAGGAAGCATTGATTATTATGTGGAACTCTCAGGCATCGAAGATACTCCAAAAAGCATCACAAGGTACGAAAATACGCTTATTCTTTACTGTTCTTCCATGGAAGAAAACGTATATGTCGATACCCCCTGTTCTTCGATAGATATCGTTCCGACTCTTGATAATTTATTCGCAGTTCCTTACGACTCAAGACTCTACTCGGGAAGAGATATTTTTGCCAAAAACTACGAAGCCGACAAAGTTTCATCCTCAATGCCGCTTGTAATTCTGCCGATTGGAAACCGTTACAGTTTCTTAACCGCAGCCGGTTCTTATGATTGCGTAACAAAAGAATTTACACCGAATGAAGGAATCGAAGTCGACGACAATTACGTTAAAGATGTATTGAATATGATTTCCAACAAATGGACCTATGCCAAACTAATAATCACAAATGATTATTATTCTAAAGTACTTCCAAAAGAGACGGATTAATTCTGCTGTTTTTTCCTTTTTGCAAAAAGTCCCATTTTATTGTCTGAAATAAGAAAACCCATTAAAAGCAATACGATTCCGATTGTAAGATAGATAAATACATCTTTGAGTTCGAATCGATCCTGCGCAAAGAAAGGCACTTTTTGCACGAAATCCTTGTTGTATTCAAGAAATACAGAGAATGAATTGTTAATCAGATGGAAAAATGCCGTAACAAAAATACTCTTTGAATTATAAATCATATATGACATTATAAGTCCCATTACCGTAACATATATGAATTGCAAAAGATTCATATGATAAGCCGCAAATACCAATGCCGTTATCACACATGTTGCGAAAATCGGGATTTTTTTGTTTTTCAGAGTACCGTATAAAAAGCCTCTGAATGCCGCTTCTTCCGCTATTGCAGGCATGATGCCTATGACGAAAAGAGAAGGAATGAAACCGCCGCCTCCTACTATCTGACTTAATGATTCATTGTCAGCGGAAATGGATGGAAGTATATTGTATAAACCGCTTACAAGCAAAGTATTGACTATATATGAGCCGCTTACAAAGAAAAGTACACCTACCATCTCCTTAACACCCGGCTTTTCAAGCGAGAACACATTCTTAAAATCAGCTTTCATATACCAAGCATAAAGAACGGGTACAAGGAATATAATAAGCTGAGTCACCGCATATCCCGCAAAACCGAATTTAAGGATAATGTATCCGCCTGCAAAACTTGAAATCAAAAACATTAGAGCAAATACCATCACGATGTCGCCGACACCGGGAATCTGCTTTTCTTTCATGTTTACTCTCTTTTCGAAAATCCTGAGACTCCTTGCTCCTTCTCCGAAAAGAATGTCTTCCGACGAGAACACTTTCGTCATAATAAAAATCGCAATCGTCGTATGAATCATCGTTGAGAAAAATACAACCGCGATTATATAAGGATCGAATTTCAGCATGAAAAGATCCTTGATCAAAAGAGAAACATTAAGTATGGGAATAAGTGCATAAAAGATGTTTAACTTGACTCCCGGAATGACACTCATGCCTGCGCCGGTCATAAGAATAAGCATTAAAGGGGTCGTTAAATTGTTCGCTTCTTTTACGCTCTTTGCTGTAAAATCAACGCAAAGGCAAAGTGCCGAGACAAACATGGAAAACAGAATTATTACAACTATCATCAAAAGGATGGATGGAATAAACTGCGTGAATTTAAAACTTCCGACAAAAGTTTTCGCAAGTTTTACGGAATTGAATACATAAATACCCATCAATCCGAATGAGCAAAGATTAATGGTTACCGAAAACAAAGCAAATATCGATACCGCAAAAAACTTGGATATCATCATCTGTGTATTGCTTATAGGAAGTGTGATTAAGGTCTCCAAAGTACCTCTTTCTTTTTCACCGACAGAAACATCTATAGCCACGGTAAAAGCACCCATAAGAACGCTTATTATCATCATAAAAGGCATGATATAACCTATAAGCATACCTGTGGTTTCTTCCTTGCTGGAATAGTCTTTCTTTTCGACCTTAAAAGGTTCTTTCTTTAATTCATCATAATTATCAATGGCGCCTTTTAAACGATCATCGATAATCTTGTCGCTGTAATCGTCAAGGACTTTTTCGACCATTGTTCTGCAGGTCGAGGATTTATTGACGGATGTCAGCGAATATACTGTATAATCCGGATATTCAGCATCTGTATTCTTATAATCGATTATTAAATCATATTTGGAATCTCTTAAAAGTTTTTCGTAATCTTCCCCTGCATTAATATATTCCGTATTAAAGTGATACTCATGAGCTTCCAGAGCATCCGAAAGCAATTGTTTAATATTTTCGCTCTCTTTTTCGGTCTCATTTACAATTGCAACATTATAGGTTTTAACCGTGGATTCCCTCATGATGCTTGAAGTTAAAAGCATCGATGCAAGAAAGATTAAAGGATAAAGAATCAAAGGAACGATTACCATTATGATAATGGTCTTTGTATCCCTGAAAATATCGACAATTTCTTTTTTTAGAAGGGTTAAGATAATCTTTTTATTCATCACTTCTGCCCTCCTTTTTTACAAGTTCCTTGAAGGTATCACGAAGATTGTCCGTACCGGTCGCTTCCATAAGTTCCGAAGGTGTACCGTAAGCGATTTTCTTTCCCTTGTAAATCATGAAAATATGGTCGCAAAGATATTGCGCCTCTTCCATGTAATGCGTGGAATAAAGCACAGTCTTTCCGTTTTCTTTTTCTTTTTTCATAAAATTGACAATGGCATCCGAACTGATAACATCAAGTCCGAGTGTCGGCTCGTCAAAAATATAAATCTCGGGAGAATGTATAAGACATCTGGCGATGTTTGCCCTTTGAGTCTGGCCTGTCGAAAGCTTTTCGATACGATTATCGATAAAAGCACTCATCTCCAAAACTTCTTCTATATGTTTTATTCTTTTATCCGCCTCTTCGGGAGCGATACCGTAGATTTCCGAAAGCATTTTAAGCATTTCTCTTGTCGAAAATCTGTTATAGAGTTTGGTATTTCCGGAAAGGTATCCTATGTGTTTTTTCTTTTCAACCAAATCGGTAATCTGATTCATGTTCGAATCGTATACTTCAACCGATCCGCCGTTTGGAGTCATTAATGATGCAAGCATTCTGAGAAGCGTGGTTTTCCCTGCACCGTTTGGCCCGAGAATCCCCAAAATTTCACCGGCTTTTGCTTCAAAAGAAACCCCGTTTACGGCAAAGAACTCTTCCTTGGTTCTTTTTTTCCCTGAGGTCTTTCCTTCTTTTCGAATATTCCTTACAAACTGTTTACTTACATTGTCTGCTTTAATCATTTATTCATTCCCGCTTTTACAAAGACATTTACCTTGCAATCAAATCAAAAGGTTTCTCGAGCACTCTCTTAAGTTTAATGTGAGGCGGCTCTTTCTTGTCGACAATTCCCACTCTTATAAACTTTATTCCCGCATTTTTGGCACCGAGGCAGTCCGTAAAAAGCTGATCTCCGACAGCAACGGTCTCCTCTTTTTTAAGATTCATTTTATCAAGTGCGACAATATAGTTTTTCTCTGAGGGTTTTCCCGATTTATGGATATAGTCAATCTTTACATTTTGAATGAAAAGTTTGACTCTATCTTCATCGTTGTTGCTTAAGATAAAGATTTTAAAGCCCTTATCCAAAAGGCGTCGCATCAATTCGTCGCTTTTCTCATTACAGGGCGCATCATGTGCAACAAGTGTATTGTCTATATCAAATATTAAACCTCTGATCCCCTCATCGAAAAGCTTGTCAAAATCGATTTCATAAACCGATGCTGCTTCGATATCGGGCTTAAACTTACTAAACATTTATATTCTCCAAATATGAACTGTCCAAAAGATTTCTGGTATATTCCGTCGAAGGATGCGTAAACAAATCTTCACTGTCGCCTTCTTCGACTACTTCACCGTCTTTAATGATGTAAATGTAATTGCAGATTTCCCTTACAACTTTAATATCATGTGAGATAAAAAGTATTGCAAGATTCTTGCTCTCGTTTAATTTTTTTATCAATTTGATTACCTGTTTTTGAACGGTAACATCAAGTGCCGATACAGGTTCGTCTGCGATCAAAATATTGGGATTTGATAATAAAGCCATCGCAATACCGATTCGCTGTCTCTGTCCGCCGGACAATTCATTCGGTAAATGTTCAAGTACTGTCGAATCAAGTTCGACATCTTCAAGAATGCTTTTTATAATCTCATCCGAATTCTCAAACTCTGCAGGATTTGAATATCTTATCGTCTCTTTTAAAAGCCATCCTACTTTTTTTGACGGATTGAGAGATGCATAATTATCCTGAAAAACATATCCGATTTTTTGACATATTATCTCTCCGGAATCCGCTTTTAACTGCGATGAAATACACTTAGCAAGCGTGGATTTTCCGCATCCGCTCTCTCCCAAAAGGCCGACAATGCTTCCCTTTTTTACATAGAGACTCACGTTCTTCACACCCTTGTCGGACTTGGGATACATATATGTTAAATTTTTAACTTCGCATACTTTTTCTGACATATTTCAAAATTATAATAAACTAATTTGCTGACTTATCTAAAAAACTTCATCGAAAGATTATTTCAATAAAATCTGAAATCGGTTCACCAAATTACACAAGCATAATTTCCAATTATCAAAAGATCAGCTGCTTTGTGTACTCCTTCGAAGGATTCTCGAAAATATCGCGAACACTTCCTTCTTCTACAACGAGACCGTCTTTCATTACCACGACTTTATCACAAAGTGCCTTGATAACTGACAAATCATGAGATATGAAAAGAATGGATGTACCGGTCTTTTGGTTTAATTCCTTGAGAACATCTATAATCTTTTTTTGTACGGTAACATCAAGTGCCGTGGTGGGTTCGTCGCATATTAAGAGCTTTGGCTTTAATACAAGCGCTGCCGCAATCATCGCGCGCTGTCTCTGGCCGCCCGATATCTGATGAGGATATGCCTGATAGATACGTTCCGTATCATCAAGGCCTACACTTTTCATGACCTCAAGCGCACGCTTTTTCATGTCTTCCTTAGACATGTTTAATTCATTCTTTCTGATACGCATGGCTTCCTCAACCTGAGGGCCGACCTTAAGCACGGGATTCATGGAATTTAAGGGATCCTGAAAAACAAAGCCTATATCCTTTCCCTGAATCTCTCTTATTTTGCTTCTCGGAGAATTGAGAATATCGGTTCCGTCAAAATCAATCACGCCCGATTTGGTCATATCCTTTCGATTTAAAAGACCTGCGATTGCCATGGCGGTCATACTCTTGCCCGAACCCGACTCGCCTACAATCCCGAGAATCTCTCCGTCTTCAATTGTAAAATCGACATCTTTTACCGCAACTTCGGGTAATTCATGATCGAAAAATTCAATCTTTAAATCTTTTACTGTAAGCATGATGGAATGATTCTCCGCTTGATAAAAGTCCTATTCCGAAAAGTAACAAAATCAATGAAAGTGCAGGAAACAATACCATGTAAGGCGCACTTCTTATATATCCGCCGGCATCTGATAAAAGCGATCCCAAAGATGCCATGGGAGGCTGCACTCCTATGCCGAGGAAAGAAAGGCCTGCCTCAGCCAGAATGCAGTTGTTAAAAGCAATAAATACACAGTTTAAAAATGTCTCAAGGACATTGGGAAGTATATGTACAAATATAATTCTCGCCGTGGGAACCTTAATGAGCTTTGCCATTTTTACATATTCAAGTTCTCTTTGTTTTTTGAATTCCGAACGCATCATTTTGGCAAAAGAAGGTACTATGGCAATTCCTAAAGCCACGGTAACCTGTACCATTCCCGAACCGAAAAGCGATACGAAAACAAGCGCAAGCAATAGTGATGGTACTGCAAACAAAACATTGATGATTGCATTCAAAAAATCATCAACGATACCGCCGAAATAACCGCAAAGCGCTCCTATTAACGTTCCGAAAAACGTGCCGATTATGACACTGAAAAAAGAAATTGCAACAGAGATACCCATTCCTACCTGGGTTCTCTTTAAGATGTCCCTGCCGAACTCATCACATCCGAATGGATGAAGAATGGAGGAACCTTTGAGAATTAAGTCTTTATTCATCGCATCAAAAGAATTTCGGTTTAAAAATCCCGACAGTACGAAGACAATCATAACCGCTATAATGATGAGACCGATTTTCTTCTGATTGTTTAATTTAATTTTGTTCATAATTCATAATGGCTTTAGCGAGATTATGAGCACCGCGTCCAAGGTCCAAGCCCAAAATGTTTTTGCATATTTCCTTGCGCTTCTCTTCTTCTACAAGGGTTGTTACGCCTTCAACAAGATCGCCGTAGAATTTATTGCCCCTGTTTACAAGATCTCCGCCGAATACCATTAAATCTTTTTCGGTAAGGCTCTTTAAGAGGAGATTCTGTCTGTAATCAGTTTGAAATACACATGCGGGAATATTTGTACTTAATACATCATAGCAGACGGAATCAGCGACCGTTACAGCGATATCACAGTTCTTTAAAAGCTTGGGGAAACTCGTAATATCGGGTTCAACAATAATCTGAGATGATGTATTGCTCATTTTAAAGAGAACATCTCTTGTAGGCGACTGTTTGGAAGTAACGACTCTCAATCTTACGGAATCATCCAGGCAGTCGAGAAGAGAATCAACGATTCCGGGAGCTATTTCATGTACGTCAACTTCACCGGTATAAACCATTATGCTTTCCACAGATCCGTTTATCGGCGGCTTACGAAGGGATAAAGAAGTATCGTAGCCAAACGGAGCATAATCCATACCTAAAAGAAGCTCGGTATTTCCCTTGTATTTGGACATATAATCCAGTTTTTCAACGTAGAGATTATAATTAACGACGCAGTCCACGTCATAAACATCATATAAATAATCTTCGATAAGAACGACTTTGCAGACTTCTTTGAGTGATTTAAAAGCCGTATCTGATACATCATAACTGTCGACAACGCATACTTTTGCACCCGTCTCGCCAATTATTTCTTTAAGGCAGTCTATAGCCTTCTCACTTCCAAGCGACATCGAAGGAACGGTCTTATATTCCATAAAATCGTTCTCAAGAACCGATATGTCGGAATCTTCTCTCGTCACAAAAAGCACTCTGCCCCCCAGCAGTTTGATGGCTTTTGCAATCGAGACACATCTTTTCATGTGACCTTTTCCAATCATTGAATTGGCATCAACTCTGAAAATAACCATTAGTTATACCCCGAAACTTCATCTTAAGATGAATCAGATCCTTACTCTTGGATCTATAATTACATGTATCACATCTGTTATAAAACTGATTACCATTATAAATAAGGCAATCATTAAAACTTCCGCTTCTACCACGGGAAAATCCCTCGTGGAAATCGAATTGATAAGTATCTGTCCGAGTCCCGGTACCGAAAATACCTGCTCGATAACAATTCCCGAACATATCATGTCGGCTGCAATCATACCGATAAAAGTTACTGTCGGCATTACGGCATTTTTTAAAACATGTCTGTACAAAAGACCTGTGGTATTATTGCCTCTCGCATAAGCCGTGATTGAATAATCTTTTGAGGCTTCCTCCAAAATATTTCCTTTCAGAAGCCTTATGCACATGGCAATTTTGGGAATTGCAAGTGCAAATGAAGGAAATATAAGAAAATAAAGGAATCCGAAAAAATCAGCCTTGTATGATACATATCCACCCGGTTTGAACCACCTTAACACTATTCCGAAAAGAAATGTGATTAAAAGGCCCAGTACAAATGAAGGAATCGACATCGCCGTCTGATTAAGCGGCGATATAATCTTGTCCGATAATCCTCCGGTATGCTTTGCGGTATATACGCCAAGCGGGAATGATATAAGTATCACAATCGCAAGCGCCATAAGCGACATGCAAAGGTTAATTATTATCTTTTCTTTTAAAAGCGAAGCTACGGATATTCCGTATGTATATGATGTACCAAAATCCAGGGTAAAAATACCCAGAAGGAATTTGAAATATCTTAATAAGAATGGCTGGTTTAAGCCCCATTTTTCTCTTAAGGCCGCTACCGCTTCGGGTGTTGCCCTGGTACCCAGCTTATCCATTACGGGATCGCCGGGCACCAGTTCAAATATCAAAAATATAACAAAACTGGTAATAATCAGGGTAATAATCAATAATATAAATTTTTTGATTATGTATTTTCCCATAAATTATTTTACCGTCTTAATCTTTGTAAGATCGAGTACGTACAAAGGATAGAATGAATATCCCTCGAACTTTTTGTTAATAGCTACAAAATCAGGAAGGTCCTGAATATATACATTTGCCGCATCGGAGTTGAGGATTTCGGCGCACTCTTTAAAATACTTGGTGGCTGTCTCATCATCCGTGGCATTTACCGCATTGTTGAATGCTTCATCGTAAGCGGGATTGTTGTAATTGGTGAAGTTATCTCCGGCTTCGGATGTGAATCTTGATAAAAGTGCATTTGCGCTTAAGTTTGCTGCATCTACACCGATAACAGTGGATTCATAATTTCTGCCGAGATAAACATCGTTAATCCATGTATCCCAGTCAACTTTTTCAATCGAAGCATTAATGCCGATCAAAGCAAGCTGGTTCTTTAAGACAAGTGCTGTATCAACATGCTGTTCGTAGTTGGAAGGAACCGTGATTGTCATGTCAAATCCGTCAGGATAAGCACTCTTTGCCATCAATTCCTTTGCCTTGTCTACATTAACATCATATACGCTTGTTAAAGATTCATCGAAATATTTTCCGAAGGAAGGATAAATACTTGTTCCGATCTTGGAGCCTGCTCCGTCGGAAACGTAATCCATTATTTCCTGTGCATCACATACATAGTTCATGGCCTGTCTGACATTAACGTCATTGAAAGGCTCAAATGAATGGTTAAGATACAAAGCCTGAACAAGGTTCATTGTTCCTTCATAGATGGTAAAGTTCTCTTTGTCAAGCTGCATCTTCTGGCCCTTGGTCAAATGGATGCACATGTCGATCGTACCGCCTTCAAGCTCCATTGCAATTGTATCTGCGTTGGTACAAATCTTAAATGTGACATTCTTGATGTCTCCGCCTTCACCCCAGTACTCGTCGAATCTTTCGAATACGACATTCTGAAGAGGGCTTCTGGAAACATACTTGTAAGGACCTGTTCCGATACATACGGTATCGGGTGTCGCATTACTCTTTGGAATAATGGCTGCTTCAACGCTTGCCAGGTAAGAAAGAAATGCAGGATCTGCGGAAGCAAGTCTTATTTCAATTGTATCGTCGGAAATTACATTTACTTCCGATACATTTAAAAAAGCCGAACTAACGGGTTCTCCTCCGTCGCGTCCGGCAAATTTGTTGATTGAATATTCCAAATCTTCAATCGTAACCGCATTGCCGTCGTGGAACTTAATTCCGTTTCTCAACTTAAATGTGTAACATAGTTTGTCCTCTGATACTTCTACACTCTCAGCTACTGCAGGCACGATATTTCCGTTACTATCAGGTTTTACCAATCCCTCAAATACATTGAAGAAGATTTCTTTGGTTCCTGCCGCCACCATCTTGTGGGGGTCAAGACTGTCATCAATGTCCTGAGCGATTCCAATAGTTATAGAACCGGAATTCTTTGCCTTATCGTCTGTGCATGCACACAGTACAGTAGTCAAAGCGAGTAAGCAAAAAAGAACGAGAGTTTTGATCTTTTTCATTACTCTAACCCTTTCTATAAAAAATTTTTATTTACAAAAGGGACCGTGAATTACGGTCCCGTTTTGCCTAATTGAGCATCTTTTTCAATTCGTCCATGAATGTATTTACATCTTTGAACTCTCTGTAAACAGATGCAAATCTAACATATGCAACGGGATCCAAATCTTTGAGTTTATCCATGATCAATTCGCCGATTGTATCCGATCCGACTTCCTTATCTTCATTGCAGAAAATTTCGGTTTCGATTTCATCAACAAGATCTCTTATCTGTGCTGCGGATACAGGTCTCTTATGACATGCTCTTAAGATACCATCCTCAATTTTCTTTCTGTTATATGCTTCTCTGTTATTGTCTTTCTTTCTGACAATAAGAGGAATTGTTTCTATTTGTTCATATGTCGTAAATCTCTTTTGACATTCGTCGCAAACTCTTCTTCTTCTGATTGAGTTCTTGTCTTCAACAGGTCTTGAATCAATAACTCTTGTGTTTTCATGATTACAGAAGGGACATTTCATATTTTATTGTGCTCCTATTCTTCTCTGTTTGTTTTCTTTACAAAAGTGGGAACAGTAATCTTTCCGGAATCTTTTGTAACGATACTTGCAGTATTCTGAACCGGTCTTCTCTGTGCAACGGGAGCAACTGACTTTCTCTGAAGTGCAGCAGGTCTGGGTCTGTTTGCATCAAAGTTTGCTCTGTTGATGGAAGTATCAGGTACGATATGCTTGGGAAGAATCGGCTCTGAATGAAGTCCTGTGGCAATAACCGTAACAGTACATGAATCCTGACCATTGTCTTCTGAAAGGAATCCACCGAATACGTTTGCCTGAGAACCGCATTTTTCAAGAAGTCTCTTTCCTACGCCTGTAAAGTCTTTGAATTTAACTTTACCCTGTACATAGTATACAACGTCTGAAGCTCCGACAATATCAGTCTCAAGGATCTGATTCTCGATAGCCATGTTACATGCATCAATACCTTTGTTGTCGCCTGAAGCCTGGCCGATACCGATATAGATATCTCCCTTCTCGGTCATTGCCTTCTTCAAATCTGCGAAGTCGAGGTTGAAATCACCCTGTCTGTTAATGATATCCGTAATACCGGAAAGTGAATGCTCAAGAATTTCATCGGCTTTCTTCATTGCCATCTTTGCATCCATATCATCATCGGCAACCTTAAAGATGTTGTCGTTCTTAATAATAATGATTGAGTCAACGCATTCACGAAGCTTTGCGATACCTTCTTCTGCGTATCTTTCACGAACAGCGCCTTCAAATGAGAAAGGCTTTGTAACGATTCCGACTGTAAGGATACCGAGTTCCTTTGCAATCTGAGCCACGATGGGAGCTGCACCTGTTCCTGTACCGCCGCCCATACCGCATGTAACGAATACCATGTCGGCACCTGTCAATGCAGCTTCAAGTTCATCAACGCTTTCCTTTGCAGCACCTTCACCGATTGTAGGATCGCCGCCTGCGCCAAGTCCCTTTGTAAGTCTCTCACCGATTCCGATGAGCTTGGGAGCCTTACAACATGCCAGGTCCTGTTTGTCTGTATTGATACCTATAAATTCAACACCCTGAACATTATCATCAATCATTCTGTTGATTGCGTTGTTTCCGGCACCGCCGACACCTACAACGATAATACGGGCTACTACATTAAATTCGTTTGGTTTAATCTCGATAGACATAACCTGGGACATTTTTAACTCCTCCTAAACACAATATGAAATATACAATTTATAGATATATTGCTAAATTTACACACATATATTGATATTTTACAATTTTTTCTTAAATAAGGCAATGTTTTTTGACAAAGTTTTCACTCAACAAGTGTAATACCCGGGGTATCTTTCACCTCATCGACAAGCAATGATTCTTCCTCATCGTCAATATTGAATACGACATTGGAGTTTGCTTCGGTATAATTCTCCATGTGAAGCACCCCTTTTTGTCCCTTTAATTCAGGTAAAATCAGTGTCAGCGCATTAAATTTTTCATCCATGTCGCTGCCGGTTCCGATGTTTACTCTCACATCCTCAAAAAAGAGCGTAATGGTTCCCGATTCGTCAAAATAAATGGTATTCGCATACAAAGAATTTTTATTTAAAAGTTTTGTAATATTCAAGATTGAATTGAACACCTCTTTATTTTCGATGGGAAGCGGTTCGTAAAGGTTGAAATGATCGAAAGAAAGACCTGTTACAACGGGAACGTTTTCGGTTTTAATCTTTGATACTTCCACTATCGTGCCGTCATTGTCAAAATACATGTAATTGCCGAGGTTGGCTATGCATCCTGCGACATATTTTTCAAATACGGTAATCTTAACCGAATTTCTGTCCACGATTTTGACGTCGATTCTCTCCACGAAAGGTATGTCTTTTATCGGTTTTCTCTTATATTTAAAATTAAGAAAAACCGTATTCATGCAAAGTTTGGAGTCAAGCACGTAATTGGTTATCTCGTCGGTCGTATAATGGCTCGAGCCTTCAACGGTAACAGTCTTGACTTTAAATCCCTCGATAAACGCAAAAATGAGTATCCCAACGATCAATACGAGAACGAGGGGTACTATAAACTTGGTCACATTGTATTTAAATACCAATCCGACCTTTGAAAAATCCATATCCGGTTTTTTCAGTTTCCTCTTTTTTGCCATTATCTTCTCTCTATCGACTTACCGATATTCAAAACCAGACCAAGTTCCAGATACATAAAAAGAATCGAACTTCCGCCCGACGAAATCAAAGGAAGCGGAATACCGGTATTGGGGAACAATCTGGTAACAACGCAAATATTAATAATAACCTGAAGCGCGACATGACTTATAACACCGACGACTATCATCCTGTCAAACAAGCTGTCGGTGTTTTGCGCAATCATATACATTCGTGCTATCAAAACAAGGTAAAGCAATATAACTACCAATCCGCCGACGAAGCCGAGTTCTTCGCAGATAAGTGCAAAAATCATATCGTTTTGTGCTTCGGGAAGTTTTTTGATCTTCTGCATGCTGTTGCCGATACCCTCGCCTAAATATCCGCCGGAGCCTATCGCATACATTGCCTGGTTGGTCTGATCCGCAGATGCGGGATAATCTTCGGGATAAAGCCATGCAAGAAGTCTTTTCGCCTGATATGGATGAATATCGGCCTCTTCCTTGCCGTGGTTTGCCGCTATCAAAAATCCAAACGCCAGTACAAGGATTACCGCTATTACCGCCAATACCGTCAGGCTGTTTTTTACGTCCGGTGCAGCAACAAACATCATCACAAACAAAATTCCGAACACAACGAGTGACGAAGAAAGGTCGGATGAGCATTTAAGAATCAAAAACGAAGGAATGGCAGCAAGAATAAGATAAAGGATAATTCCTCTTTTATGTTTAAGGCACATTCCCGCATTGTAAATGACGATTGCAAAACAAATGATAAGCAAAAATTTCGAAACTTCCGAAGGCTGGAAACTGAAATTGATGCCGGGAATATGAATCCATCTGTAAGCTCCGTTGGCTTTAAGAAGGAAACCTCCGCCGACAAGCGCACTCTTTTCCGTCTCGCCTCCGACATCACTGCCCACATGCTTCATGATTTCGATAAAAATAAACATGGCGCATGTGAGAATATAATAAGGTATCGGATTAAACAAAAACTTTCCGATAACAGGCTTGTCTTTTAATTCCTTGAAATTTATTAAAGAAAAAGCAAGCATTCCGCCAAGGCCAATGACAATATAGACCAGTGTCTTAAACAATGATCTGTCGGAAAACTTAAGTGTTAAAACATTAAGGTAAGTCTTTGACGCTCCGTCTTCAAATGCAAGTGCGGAATAAACGAACACAAGACAGAAAATCGATAAAAATACCGCAATGAAAATTATCGAAATATCTATACCTTCATGAGAAAACAATTTATTCTTTTTTGACTTTTTATCAACTGCTTTTTCTCTCATTTTTAAACCTTTATTTAACGAAATGCCAAATATCCTATCATGCAAAGAATTACCGTAACAATCGTAAATACTGTAACGACTTTCTCTTCTTTCCATCCGCATTTTTCAAAATGATGATGAATGGGAGTCATCTTGAAAATTCTCTTTCCATGCGTAAGTTTGAAATAACTTACCTGCATAATTACCGATCCGACTTCAGCCACATACACAAAAGCAATTATGATAAGGAAAATCGGAACTTTCAATTCAATTGCACAAAGCGCCACAAATCCGCCGAGTGCCAAAGCTCCTGTATCGCCCATAAACACTTTTGCAGGATGTGCATTGAACAATAAGAATCCGAAAAGCGAACCGGCAAAAACCGCAATGGGGAAAATAAGCGAACTTCCTTCTGCAAGAGCAATTACAAATAAAAATGCAAATATTACAAGAGTAACTTTGGATACGAGTCCGTCAAGACCGTCCGTAAAGTTGGCACCCGTGTCCGTACCGAGTATAACGATAAAATCAAAAGGAATAACCCACCATCCGAGGTTAAATTCACCGCTTACAAAAGGTATCTTAACCGCAAGGGATATGTCCGTAAAATAGTACAAGTTTATAAGAATGCCCACAGTGAAAAGAACCTGAAGACTCATCTTCTGCCAGGGCTTTAAACCTTCGGATTTTTTTCTTTTAACTTTAAGAAAATCATCGAGGAAGCCTACGAGGCCGAACAAAACGGTCATAACGCAGGGAGCAATCATTTCAACATTGTTTCTTACCAAAAAGAGGCAGGGAATCGCAAATGACAAAAGAATCATCAAACCGCCCATTGTAGGCGTACCGTTTTTGGCCAGATGGCTTTCCGGTCCTTCCGTTCTTACTGTCTGTCCGAATTTAAGTCTTCTTAAAAGCGGAATTCCCGCAGGTGCGGATAAAACCATAATTGCAAACGCAGACAGGAAACATACAATCAACTTCACACTATCACTCATTTTAAGTACCTTCATTTATTAATTATTTGTATTATTGGCAGGCTCAATAATATCTCCGGTCATCTCATCGGAAATATCATCATCAACTTCTGTTGTTTCTTCTTTTATAACATATTTTGCTGTATAAATGCCCTTCTCGTTCAATTCCTCAAGTTCTGCCTCTGTAATTGGCTCGGTCATGGGAATATTAAGATAAGGGAGCACTTCCGTATATATTTCTCTTGTAAGCATACAGGCCTGATTTACGGCACCTGCCGACTGATCGGGGATATTCGGTCTGTCGATTACAACATACATTACAAGTTCGGGATCGTCTGCGGGAGCAAAGCTCATAAAGGATACAACATACTGTCCTGCCTGATATCCGCCGACACCGGAAATCTGTGCGGTTCCTGTCTTGCCGCCGATTCTGTATCCCGCGGGACGGGCTTTTTTACCTGTACCTTCGGATTCTTCAACAACACCTATACAGTAATCCTTCAATTTATCGCTTGTCGTCTCGGATACGGTCTGCTTTAACAATTTAGGCTCGATATTTTTGATGACACAGCCGTTCTCGTCAACGATTCTGTTAACCACATGGGGCTCGTAATATTTTCCGCCGTTAATAAGCGAAGAATAACCCGCAATCATCTGAATCATTGTAGTGTTGAAACCCTGTCCGAAAGAAGCTGTCGCAAGCTCTGTCGTATTCAATGTCTTTTCATTAAACACAAGGTTTTCGGCGCTTACTTCTCCGGTTAAATCTATACCTGTTTTTATACCGTAAAAATCTTTTGTATATTCAAGAAATGTTTCTTTACCGATCTTTTTGCCAAACTGTGTATAAGCAGGGTTGCAGGATTTAACAAGACACATTCTCAAATCTCCGCCGCCGCATCCCCATTTGTGCGAACAGTGAATGCTTCTGTCGAGAATCTGAATGACACCGCTGCACGCAAAACTGTCCTGAGGAATAAGTTTACCCGAATCAAGTCCGATGGCTGTAGTAATGGTCTTTGCAACCGAACCGGGTTCATAAGTATCGGAGATGCAAAAATTCTTCCATACACCATCTCTTACATAGCCCGAAAGATCGTCATCAAGTTTGTTTAACTGCTCCTGGGTGAGCATGACTATTTCATCTTTGCCGGTCTCTTCGTTTAAAACCTTAAGATAAGGATCTTTTCCTTCTTCGAAAAAGATATTGCTTGAAATTCCGTTGATATATTCCTCTTGGATTGCAAATTTGGTCATGAGTTCCTTAATCTGCTTCTCGGAATAATATTTGTCGATTGTAACGCTTCTTGGATCGTTCAAATCATAAAAAGGATAACCGGCCATTGCTTTGATATTGCCCGTATCACATTCCATGATAATAACACCCGTATTGTAGGATCCGGCTCTTTCCTCAAAATCCATGCTATCGTTCATCTCGACGATTTTGCGTTCAACTATTCTTTGAATCGAAGCATCGACATTTAAAATAAGGGAATTACCGTTTTTAGCGGGTACAATCTGTTTTTCAAGATTGGTATAGTCGTTGATATATCCAAATGACCTTCCGTTGATGCCCTTTAATTCGGTCTCATAATACTGTTCAAGGCCATACGTGCCCTCATCACCGTCATTAACGTATCCGATAAGATCACACGCCAATGTACCGTTAGGATAGATTCTGCTGTAAGAATCCTCGAACTGGATGCCGAGTATGGGAGTCTCTTTGCTGCCCTTTGCTTTTGACGCTTCTATTGCCGACATCAAAGGTTTCAGTTCTTCGGTATCAAGTGCATAAACTTTACCGTTTTCATCTTTGGATATTCTTTCGTAAGCATCCTTGGGATTGGCATTGATAAAATCAATAATCTGCTGCTTGTCAAAACCCAGATACTGATTAAGAGCATTTGCTGTCGCCTCAATATAGGACGAATTACCCATCTGCTTTGAATAATCCATAACCTGCTTTGCATCAAGGATAACAATATACTTCTTTATGTTGGAAGCAAGAACGGTTCCCTTGGCATCGTAAATGCTTCCTCTCTCGCAGGGAATGACAATATCCGAAGCCTGGCGCTGGGAATAAACCATTCTTTTGTATTCTTCACCTTTGTAACTTACAATGTAGGAAAGTCTCGCTATGATTACAACGAAACAGATAATAAGAATTATGAATAAGACGCGAATAAGAGCAACCTGTTGGTTACTCTTATTATCCTTTTCTCCGTATTTATCGGACGCTTTTGCGCCTATCATTCTAAGGAAACTTTCTTTCCAATAAAGAAGAGTCTCCACAATCCATTTCAAAACACTTTTTAAAAAACTTTCAAACATGAATACTTCCTAATGTATCACCGAATATACTCTCACATAATCGTTGGTATAATCTTCTGTGTATGAAACAATCTGTCCGTCGGATGCATAATGCATTCCGAGTTCTTCGATTGCTATTCTTCTGATCTCTTCGTAATCAATCGAATTGTTGATTGCTGCAAGGTCTGCGTCGTTGTTTTTCTTCATTGTCTCGTACTGTGACTGAAGAGAAGCTATCTTGTCTACCGAAGTGGACATCTGACCCTGCAAACTAATATACATCAAAATCGACCCGATGAAAAGACCTATACACAATATATAGAAAAAACTCAGGAGCAGTTTACCAGATATGTTGAATTTCTTGACTTCTTTGGGAAGTACTTCAAGGTTTCTTTTATGCTTTTCCTTGGGTTTAACCTGTACTGCCAGGTTGGAATTTGTATAAATCGTATTGTTTCTTCTTTTTAATCCCTTAAATTCAAGTGTTTGTGTTTCCATTGATTCACCCTCATTCACATTAAATCTTTTCGAATATTCTAAGCTTTGCCGATTGGCTCCTCTGATTCTCGCTTAGTTCTCCTTCGGAAGCCGTTATCGGTTTTTTTGTAATGATTTTCCCTTTCGGTAATCTCCCGCATGTGCATACCGGAAAGCTCGGCGGGCATATACATGGATTTTCCGCAGTCTTAAAACAATTCTTGACTGCTCTGTCTTCGAGAGAATGGAATGTGATTATGCAAAGTCTTCCGTTTTCTTTCAGGCAGTCTATCATGTCATCCAAAGTATTTTCGAGGACTTCAAGTTCCCTGTTGCACTCAATTCTTATCGCCTGATAGGTTCTTTTCGAAGGATGTCCGCCCTTTTCTCTCATCTTCGCGGGTATTGCTGCTTTGATGATCTCGTTGAGTTCGAATGTCGTGTTTATCGGAGCTTCCGTTCTTCTTTGACAGATATGCTTTGCGATATTCTTTGCAAACTTCTCTTCCCCGTAATCTCTTATTACTTTGAAAAGTTTGTCTTCCGGGTACTCGTTTACAATTTCGTAAGCACTGAGAGTGTTTTCTTTGTTCATCCTCATATCGAGTCTTGCGTCAAATCTGTAGCTGAAGCCTCTCTCAGGTGTATCGAACTGATACGAACTCACTCCCAAATCTGCCAGGATTCCGTCGACCTTGTCGATGTTCTCTCTTTTTAAAATCTCTTTGATATTTTCAAAGTTGCTGTGTACAAATGTTGCGTTTTTGTATTCTTTAAGTCTTTCTTTTGCCGCACTCAAGGCTTCTTCATCCTGATCGATTCCGATCAGTCTGCCGGTACCGTTTAATCTTTTTAATATCTCGAGCGAATGTCCGGCGCCTCCGAGCGTGCAGTCAACGTATATTCCGTTTTCTTTTACATTAAGTCCGTCAACCGTTTCATTTAACATGACGGAATAGTGTTTAAACTCCATCGAGTTTCCTTTGCTTAGAAATCTATGTTATCGAGATCATCCTCGAAATCATAATCATCAACTTCGTCGTATTTAGCCTTGGACCATATTTCTATGTATTCGCCCTGTCCCACAAACAAAAGTTCTTTCTGGAGTTCAGCATATTCTCTTAAGTTCTGCGGAATGGAGATTCTGTCCTGATTATCAACTTCAACCTCTACGGCTGCGCCCTGCAAACGTCTTTTTAAATTTCTGGACGCTTTGCTTCCCTGCTGAAGTTTTGAAAGTTTCTCTTCAACCTTCTTCCATTCATCAACGGGGTAAATGGTTAAGTTGTGATCAATACCTTTCGTAAGTATGAATTTGCTTCCGATGGCATCACGAAATTTAACAGGGAGGATTACTCTTCCCTTGGCATCCATATTATTCTGATATTCTGCCATGAATCCCATGTTGCTACCCGTCAAACAAATCTTTAGCTAAATTAACGCTCCAAATAATATTTCGGTCACATGTGCCTAATAGTTAACCACTAACTTATCACTTATTCACCACTATGTCACCACTGATTTTAGTATAGGGAATTATTAAAGAAATATCAAGGATTTTTTTAAGATTTTTTGAATTTTTTTCAAAGAAAAAACAGGCCGGAAAGCCTGTTTTATCGCATTTGTCCATATATTGTGTCGTAAAGAGGTATCAACCCCCTAAATCTTCAAAATTTTAAAAATTATACATTAAATCTGAAAAGAATAACATCTCCGTCTTTAACCACATATTCCTTGCCTTCAAGTCCGACAAGACCTTTTTCCTTTGCAGCGGAAAGTGAACCTTCCTTTATAAGCACATCATAAGGAACAACTTCAGCCTTGATAAATCCTCTCTCGAAGTCGGTATGAATCTTTCCGGCAGCCTGAGGAGCTTTGGTTCCTTTCTTGATTGTCCATGCTCTGCACTCATCTTCGCCTGCCGTAAGGAAACTTATAAGTCCGAGAAGCGAGTAGCTTTCGGTAACAAGCTTATCGAGACCGGATGATTTAACTCCGAGTTCATCAAGATATTCTTTCTTTTCTTCTTCATCAAGATCGGCAAGTTCCTGCTCAATCTGAGCACAGATAACGAGTGCGCCCGAGCCTTCGGCCTTTGCAATCTCGCGAACCTTCTGTACATAAGCATTGCCTGCGCCGTCATCAGCAAGATCATCTTCAGCTACATTTGCAGCATAAATAGTCTTCTTTGCCGTAAGCAGATTGTATTCTTTGAACGCTTTCTGAAGATCCTCATCATCGGGAACTTCAAATGTTCTTGCCATCTTGCCTGCTTCAAGATGCTCCTTGATGCCCTTAAGCATCTCCTCTTCCTTGGCAAGAGCCTTATCCATTCTCGCGCCCTTTGTAACCTTGGCAAATCTTCTCTCGAGGATTTCAAGATCCGAAAAAATAAGTTCAAGGTTGATTGTCTCTATATCTCTGGCAGGATCAACACTTCCTTCTACATGGATGATATTCTCATCTTCGAAGCATCTTACAACGTGAACGATAGCATCAACCTCTCTGATGTTTGCAAGGAACTGGTTTCCAAGTCCTTCGCCGTTGCTCGCACCCTTTACAAGACCCGCGATATCAACGAATTCAATAACAGCCGGTGTGACTTTCTTCGTATTATAAAGTTCACCGAGCTTTTCGATTCTCTCATCAGGTACGGCTACCACGCCGACATTCGGCTCTATTGTACAGAAAGGAAAGTTCGCAGCCTGCGCCCCCGCTTTCGTAAGTGAATTAAATAATGTTGACTTGCCTACGTTGGGCAAACCTACGATTCC
>Ga0129307_1000112_pt1 | contig 135258 bp, 113 predicted proteins | sample P1105metagenome_FD_94437 | JGI IMG/M metagenome (GOLD analysis project Ga0129307, IMG submission 94437) | Capybara group fecal microbial communities from Wisconsin, USA - P1105 metagenome | ecosystem: Host-associated > Mammals > Digestive system > Large intestine > Fecal | place: USA... | reverse complement strand
TCATAGTATGATATCGGATGTTTGTCAATAAAAAACGGACTGCTGAAAACAACAGTCCGTTTCTTATTATCGGCTCGTGAGCCGGTCGAGTGCTCGAAGAGCACGAGACAAAACAACCACCCGCTATGCGGGTGCGCGACGAAGGTTAAACCAAAACTCTCCCCGCTTGGTACAATGAGAGTGTTCAAGCCTCAGAGTAACAAAGGAAGGAGAGTTTATGGCACAAAAGAATTACAGCCTTGCACATACGAAATGGATGTGCAAATACCACATAGTATTCACGCCCAAGTACAGGAGAAAGGTCATCTACAATCAGTACAGAAAGGATCTGCAGGAATACATCAGAAGCCTGTGTAAATACAAGGGAGTAGAGATTCTTGAAGGACACATGATGCCGGACCATGTGCACCTGCTTGTAGCGATACCACCAAGAGTAAGTGTATCAAGTTTCATGGGATATCTCAAGGGAAAGAGCTCGCTGATGATGTTTGAGAAGCATGCGAACCTGAAGTACAAGTTCGGAAATCGGCACTTTTGGGCAGAAGGATATTATGTCAGCACAGTAGGGCTGAATGAAGAAACAATAAGGAAATATATTCAGGATCAGGAGAAACACGATCTGGCAATGGATAAACTCAGTGTGAAAGAGTATGAGGATCCATTCAAATAAAGCCCTTTAGGGCTAGCCAAAGTGACAAGAGCCCTGAGGCTTGAATAAAGCCCGCGTCTTTAGGCGCGGGCTAGTAGTAGGGGCTTATAGCCCCGGTTCGAACCACCCGTTTTACGGGTGGCACCGATTTGGCCAATCTTGTCAGACAGATACCCAATTCACTTTTTGACTCAAAACTGTCTTATAGGTATTCGCCGAAACGGGCACAGCCTTTTTAGATCTCTGCTTTGATAAAAACTCTGCTCAGAACCTGTCGGACAGGCCGACGAAGAAGCACATCATGGACATGGCGCCCGGATCCGCGTAGCCGATGGTCTCGTCCCCGAACTCAGCGGCGCGGCCAAACTTCGCGGGGACCTCCTTCGTGTATTCCATACCGGCCTCTGCAGCGTCCGCAGCGTTGAAGAACATGTCGTTGATGGAACCCTTCGCGGAGCAGATGGCTTCCGTCGCCGGGATCAGCGCGTCCATCATGGTCTTGTCACCGACCTTGGCGGTGGTGAGCGTGCCAAGGCTCTTCAGCGCGTTGGCAAACATGGACTGGATGTCGTCGCGGTGCAGGACATCCCCGTCCGCGGGGGCGTTCTCGGCAAGGCCGCAGAGCCATGCGTACCAGATCGGGACCTCGTCGCCGCCGTTGATCAGGAGCACCGCGGCAGCAGCGTTCTCCATGATCTCGCGGATGGAGCCGTTGGAATGGCGTACGGAATTCTTCAGCGCTTCCGCGATCTTTGCCATGGTGTGGCCATGGTCCGCGTCGCCGAACATGGCGTCAGCCTGGGTAAGCTCATCACGTGCGTCTATGACCATTTTACATCCGTTGATAAGACGGATCTTGAATTCTCTTTTCGTAAGCATAGCCGACCTCCTGAGTAGAACTTCGATTTAGAATAATATACCATACAAAAGCGGAAGGATTCAATCACAGATTGCAAAACGGACACAAAGATTAGAGGATCAAACCGTCCGGAATGGACAATTTCACGAAAATCACACACATTCACGAAAGTATGATAGAATAACCCCGGGTTTATGAGGAGGAAGCATCATGGAAAAATACAGGATCCTGCGCGTGGACGCGGGCTGGCTCGACGATACCTTTCTTGCTGAGGCAATGCTGGAGACGCCTTCAGGCGGAATCTGCTACGCGGTGCTCACGGACACGGACGGCCGGCGCGCTTACAGGATCGTCAGGGAAAGCGAGTACGACAACGCTTTCGTAAAGACGGTCCCGGAGGAGCCTGGAAAAGACAGCCTGTTATGGTCCTTTTCATCGATCAGGGAATCCGCGGAGGTGAGCCGGGACGCGGCGGTCGTGTTCGGCGCGCTTGACGACCTCACGGACAGGAAGGAGCTCGTCCTCGAATATCACTGGCTGCCCGGTGAAGAGGAGGATCCCTTCGGCTTCGGACGCGCGGCCGGTGTGCAGCCGGAAGCGGAATAGCGTCTCCCCTGCACGTTTTCAGGCTGGAGAAAAGACCATGACAGATATAGAATTCGTGAAACAGGCAGTCGCCGGAAACGCCGCGCGGATCCTCCGCGCGAACGACGAGATCTTCGGCTGCGCGGAGCTTGCGTACGAGGAGTTCCGCTCCATGGAGATACTTGCCGGGATCCTTGCGGAGGAGGGTTTTGACATAGAGACCGGGATCGCGGGCATGCCGACAGCATTTACCGCGTCGGCCGGCTCCGGAAGGCCGGTGATCGCGCTTCTCGGAGAGTACGACGCGCTTGACGGGCTGAGCCAGGCGCCCGGCGTCCCCGAACGGAAGCCCCTGAAGGAAAACGGGCCGGGGCACGGGTGCGGGCACTGCGCGCTCGGGACTGCCGCGCTTTCCGCGGCGGTCGCCGTGAAGAAGTATCTCGAGCGGACCGGGTCCCAGGGGACGGTCGTCTTTTACGGATGTCCCGCGGAGGAGGGGGCCGGAGCCAAGCAGTTCATGGCCCGGGCCGGCGTGTTTGACCGCGTCGACTTTGCCTTTACCTGGCACCCGTCCACGATGAACGAGGTCACCCAGGACGCAAGCACGGCGATCATGGGCGCCGTCTTTGAGTTCACCGGCAAGGCCGCGCACGCGGGAGGGTCCCCGTGGCTCGGAAGAAGCGCGCTTGACGCCTGCGAGCTTATGAACATCGGGTGCAATTACCTGCGCGAGCATATCCCGGACGGCCAGCGCATCCACTACGCCTACGGCAACGCGGGGGGCACCGCTCCGAACGTGGTGCCTGCCTACGCGAAGATCAAATACGAGGTCCGCGCGAAGAACGTCAGCGAGGTGAAGGAGCTCTTCCGGCGGGTCGTACAGGTGGCGGATGGCGCGGCCCGCATGACGGAGACGGAGATGAATCACTCTGTCACCATGGCGTTCTCGGATTTCATGACGAACACGGTCCTGGGCAGGACCGCCGCCGCCTGCATGAAGGAGCTCGGCGCGCCGGACTGGGACGAGGAGGACTATGCCCTCGCGAAGCGTTTCCTTCTTTCCCACGACGAACAGACGCTTGACGGCATCCGGCAGGAGATCCGCGAAATGTTCGGCGGGGACCGGGAGGACGCGGTGCTTTCAAGGCCGCTCCACGCGGACGTCCTTCCCTATGAGCCCTGGAAGGGGAAAGCTGAGGGCGGCTCGACGGACGTCGGTGACGTGAGCTATGTCGTGCCTACAGCGGAGATCCGCGTGGCCTGCGCATGCCTTGGCACAAGGGCCCACACCTGGCAGATGACCGGGCAGGCAGGCTCAAGGATCGCGCATAAGGGCCTGCTCCGCGCGGCGGAGATCATGGCGCTTGCCTGCATCCGCCTGGCCCGCGACCCTGACGCCCTGGCCCGCGCGAAGGCGGAGACCATGAAGCGGAACGGCGGGGCATATGTTTGCCCGCTCCCGGATTCCGTAAAGCCGCCGATCGGACTCTATTGAAACCGCCGTTTTTTTGGCGGTTTTTTCATGCCCGGATGTCTTTTTTCAGGGGCGGAAAAATGTTAAGCTTATAGGGAACAGGTTAACGCGGCTTGAAGGAAGGACAGACTATGATAAACGCACCGGTTCCGCTTTTTGGCTATGAAGATCCCGACAGGCTTCAGCATATGTACGATTTCGTACGCGGGTACGCTGAGGAGAACGGGATGGTACAGACGCTGGAGGCGCTTGTCTTTGCAGACAGATGCCACAAGGGACAGTTCCGGAGGAGCCGCAACTGTCTCCCGTACATTTCCCACCCGCTGCTTATGGCATGTCACGCGGTGACGCTTGGCGTGGGCGAGGACGACCTTCTTTCCACCGTGCTCCTGCACGACACGCTGGAGGACTGCGGGGTGAAGGCTTCGGAGCTTCCGGCCGGCGACGAGGTGAAGCGCGCGGTGGAGCTCCTCACCTTCCGGATCCGGGAGGGCGAGGACAAGGCGGCAGCGAAAAAGCGCTATTTTGAAACGCTTGCGCTGGACCCGGTCGCGGCACTGACGAAGCTTCTGGACCGATGCAACAATGTTTCCTATATGGTCGACGCCTTCAGCGCGGAGAAGGTGCGCTCCTACGTCGAGGAGACAAAGACCTATGTTTATCCGCTGCCCGGGATCATCCGGACCGTGAAACCGGACTGGGCGGCCCCCGCGTACACGGTCAAGTACCATATCTACAGCGTGATCAGCACCATCGAGATCATGATGGAGCGGAAGCTCTGGTAAGGGCTTTTGCCGCGCATCTTGTGCGGATATGGAAAAAATGCTATACTTTTTCTGTAAAATATGTTTCTGAGTGACCCTCACCCGGAAGGGTTGGAGGGTTTAAAAGGGAAGCGGGCGAGATTCCCGCACGATCAGGTCACTGTGAGGCGTTTAGGCGTTTCTTTCGTGGAACGCCGCGGCGCGAAGTCAGATACCTGCTCAGGAACTGTTGTATATGCTTCCAGGGAAGGCATTGCGGCAAACAGGCGAAGGCAGTACACCCGGGCGGGGTTTTTACGTCCGGGGGGTCTGAAGGTGCTGCAGGTTTTTTTTCCGGGGAGCGGGACACCGCTCTCCTTCTTTTATTATAGAAACGGAGGATCATTATGAAGAAAAGCATGTTATTCGGAACTGCAGTGATCATTTCCGCCGTACTCGCGGCCTGCGGCGGAAGCGCGGCCCCTCAGACGACGGCAGCCCCGCAGGAAACGACCGCGGCACCTGCGTCTGAGGCGCAGACGGAGGCGGAGACCAAAGAGGAAGCGAAGGAGGATACCAGGGAGGAGGGCGCGCGCCAGGCGATCCTGGCAGTCAGCTTCGGCACGAGCTACAACGATTCGAGGAGCATTACGATCGGCGGGATCGAGAACGCCTTAAGGGAGGCGTTCCCGAACTTCGAGGTGCGCCGCGCGTTCACTGCCCAGACGATCATCGACAAGCTGAAGTCCCGCGACGGCATCCTGACCGACAATGTCGGGGAGGCGCTGGAACGCGCGGTGAACGACGGCGTAAAGCATCTGGTCGTCCAGCCCACGCACCTCATGGACGGATACGAGTATACGGACCTTAAGGAGGAGCTTGAGGGGTACGCTGACAAGTTTGACACGCTGGTGCTTTCCGATCCGCTGCTCACCTCAGATGATGATTTCCGGCTTGTTGTCGAGGCGCTCACCGACAGGACGAAGGAGTACGACGACGGCAGCACGGCGGTCTGCTTCATGGGCCACGGGACCGGGGCCGCGTCCAACAGCGTCTACGGAAAGCTCCAGGAGCGTTTCGCTGCAGACGGCTTCGAGAATTACTACGTCGGGACGGTCGAGGCGGAGCCCTCGGCTGAAGATATCCTGAAAGCCATCGCGGACAAGGGCTACAACAGGGTGGTCCTTGAGCCGCTGATGGTGGTCGCGGGCGACCACGCGAACAACGACATGGCGGGCGACGAGGAGGATTCCTGGAAGAGCATGTTCGAAAAGAAGGGCTACCAGGTGGTCTGCCTTCTGGACGGACTTGGCCAGATCAGCGACATCCAGCAGCTCTACGTGGACCACGCGGAGACTGCCATAGAGGAATCCGGCCTGAAGGTCGATCATAACGCGGCAGTCGGCAGCTGCCAGCCGGTGGATTCCGACACCGCGGTCCTCGCGGTGAGCTTCGGCACCAGCTACAACGATTCGAGGAACATCACGGTCGGCGGGATCGAGAACGTCCTCCGCGAGGCCTTCCCGGATTACCAGGTCCGCAGGGCATTCACCTCGCAGACCATCATCGACAAGCTGAAAAAGCGCGATTCCATTACCATCGACAATGTCGGCGAGGCGCTGGACCGTGCGGCTGCGGACGGTATAAAGAACCTGATCGTCCAGCCGACGCACCTTATGGACGGCTTCGAGTACACCGACCTTAAGAACGAGCTCGCGGGATATGAGGGCAAATTTGAAAAGATCGTCCTCGGGGATCCGCTCCTCACCTCGGACGCGGATTACGAGGCGGTCGCGTACGCGGTCACGGACCACACCGCGCAGTATGTCGACGGCCATACGGCGGTCTGCTTCATGGGCCACGGGACCGAGGCGGAGTCGAACAAGGCCTACGCGAAGATGCAGGAGACCCTCTCGAAGCTTGACTTTGACAACTACTATGTCGGCACGGTCGAGGCGGAGCCTTCCGTCGAAGACCTTGTCGAGGCGCTGAAGGAGCCGGATTACGACCGTGTGGTCCTCGAGCCGCTCATGGTCGTCGCGGGCGATCACGCGAACAACGACATGGCAGGCGACGAGCCGGATTCCTGGAAATCTGTCTTCGAGAAGGAGGGCTACGAGGTGGAGTGTGTCCTTGACGGTCTCGGACAGATCTATGACGTCGCGAAGCTCTATGCGGAGCACGCGAAGGCTGCGGAGGAAATGCTTAAGTGAAACGGTGGAGACAGGCTGTACTGATCCTTGCAGCCGCGTTTACAGTGGCCTTTTCCGGGACGGCGGCGTACGGCGCCGTCGTCCTGAAGGGCAGCTCCGGCTCTGTCGCGTCCCCGGACGAGACGATCGCGTCGGAAGAGGTAGGCTATGAGGGCATGGTCCCGGTCCCCGGATCCATGGTCGCCGACGGGGACTATGAGATCTCCGTTGATTCCAGCTCCTCCATGTTCCGCATCGCCTCCTGCACGCTGCACGCGGAGGGCGGCAGCATGACGGCCCGCCTCGTGATGGGCGGGAAGGGCTACTCGATGCTCTACATGGGAACGCCGGAGGAAGCTGCGGCGGACGAGGCGCACGCCATACAGGAAGAGGAGGATGCCGGCGGCGCGGTCGCGTTTACCGTGCCCGTGGAGGCGCTCGACCGGGAGACGGCCTGCGCGGCCTTCAGCAGGAAAAAGGAGAAGTGGTACGGGAGGACGCTCGTGTTCCGCGCGGATTCCCTGCCTTCGGAGGCTCTGTTCCCGGAGCCCGCCCCGCTGGACCTTGCCGACGGGGAGTACCTTGCGGAGGTCTCGCTGGAAGGCGGTTCAGGCAGGGCACAGGTCGCGTCGCCCGCGGCGGTCACCGTAAAGGACGGAGCCGCAGCGGCGCGCATCGAGTGGAGCAGCCCGAACTACGACTATATGGTGGTGCGCGGAGAGAAGTACCTGCCGGTCAACAAGGACGGGAACTCCGTGTTCGAGATCCCGGTACCCGCGTTCGACGTACCGCTTCCCGTGAAGGCGGATACGACCGCAATGAGCATTCCGCACGAGATCGCGTATACGCTGGTCTTCGACGGGGCCTCCCTTGCGCCTGTGAAGAAAAAGAGTCACGCGGCGCCTCTCATCGGGGCGGCCTGCGCTTTTGTACTTGCCGTCCTGGTGTTCACGCTGCGCGGCAGAAAACGGAAGGCTTCATGAACGATAAAAAAAACAGAAAAGAAAAAACGCAGTGCCGAAAGAGACTTCTTCCGGCACTGATTCTTATAATTGCAGTTCTTTTCGCCGCGGCCTGCGGGAGGGGAACGGACGGAACGGTGCCCGGCCGGGGTACCGCGGCAGGAAAGGGCGCTGCAGCCGGGCAGGGCAATACGGCAGACCGGGACAATGCGGCAGGAAAGGGCGATCCGTCAGACATCGGCGCCGGAAGTCCTGCGGGAGCAGGCATGCCCCGGGAAGAGGAGACGCCGCCGGAGATCCCCGGCCACGCCTTTCTTTCCGCGGCGGAGACTGTATATGCGGAGCATTTTCACGTATACTGTTATGAGGACGGGCTCCGCGTGATCTCCGTGAACGGGGAGCAGCGCTATCTCTGCGTGCCGCGGGAGACCGGGGTCCCTGAGGACCTCCCGGAGGACCTGAAGGTCATCCGCACGCCGGCGCGCCGCGTCTATATGGCGGCTTCCGCGGTCATGTCCCTCTACGACGCCATGGGCGCGCTTGATACGGTGCGCCTTTCCGGGACGGAGGAAAGCGGCTGGTACTGCGAGGCCGCGAAGGAGGCCATGGAGGACGGCAGGATCCTGTACGCCGGCCGCTACAGCGCCCCGGACTTCGAGCTTCTTAAGCAGGAGGAGTGCGGCCTGGCGCTTGAATCCACCATGATCTACCACACGCCGAAGATCGCGGAGATGATCGAAGACCTCGGTATCCCGGTGTTCGTCGACGGCTCGAGCGCGGAATCCCATCCGCTCGGCAGGACCGAGTGGATCCTCGTGTACGGCGTCCTCGCCGGCAGGGAGAAGGAAGCCGCGCGCTTTTTTGAAGAACAGCGGGCGCTCCTCGGCACCTACGGGAGCTTTCCGGATACAGGGAAGACTGCGGCGTTCTTCCACGTCACCTCCGGCGGGACCGCGGTGGTCCGCACCGGGAACGATTATATCTCGAACATGATCAGGCTCGCGGGCGGGACCTACGTCTTCGGGGATCTCAGCAAGGAGAACAGCCGGTCCGGCTCGGTGAACATCACCATGGAGGAGTTCATGAACACCGCCGCCGACGCGGACTACCTGATCTACGACGCGGCGATCGCGGGCGGGCTGTCCGGGCTCGAGGATATTTACGCCGCCTGCCCCGTGCTGCCTTCCTTCCGCGCGGCGAAGGAGGGGCATATCTACATGACCGACCGCCAGCTCTACCAGTCGGCGGACATCACCGCGCGGATGATCCTGGACCTTCACGAGATGATGACGGACGGGGACACGGACAAAATGATGTTTATAAGGAAACCGGAATGACCTTGCCTGAACACGGACAACTGAAAGCGCCTGCCGGCGCGGAGGGGAACGGAAGGGGCCGTACGCCTGTTCCGTTCTTTGCGTGCGTTTCCCTGACCCTTGCTTTCATGATGGCCTTCAGCGTCGGGTCCGGGAGCGTCAGGATCCTGCCGGGCGAGATCCTGAGGATCCTTCTTTCCGGCGGGGACGGCAGCGCGGCGTCGGACATCGTCCTCCTGATCCGCGCGCCCCGCGTCCTTTCGGCGGCGGTTTTCGGCGGCGCGCTCGCGCTTTCCGGCTACCTTCTCCAGATCTTCTTCGGGAACCCGATCGCCGGCCCGTTCGTCCTCGGGATCTCCTCCGGGGCGAAGACCGCCGTCGCGCTTGTCATGATCGTCCTGCTCGGGTCGTACCGCCAGGTCCCGTCCGCCGTGCTGGTGCTCGCCGCATTCGCGGGCTCGGCCGCGGCGACAGGCTTCATCATCCTCGTGTCGCGCAGGGTGCGCCACATGGCGTCGCTCCTCGTGGCAGGCATCATGTCGGGGTACCTCTGCTCCGCGGTGACGGAGTTCCTCATTACCTTTGCGGACGATGCCGACATCGTCAACCTTCACGCCTGGTCGGAGGGAAGCTTCGCGGGGATGACCATGGACGGCGTAAAGACAGGCGCGCTGATCTGCGGCGCGGGATTCCTTCTTTCCGTCCTTCTTGCGAAGCCGATCGGCGCCTACCAGATGGGGGAGCGTTACGCGAGGAGCGTCGGCGTGAACATCCGCTTTTTCCGCGCGGCGCTGATCCTCGTGTCCGGGATGCTGTCCGCGTGCGTTACCGCGTTCGCGGGACCGGTCTCCTTCATCGGGATCGCGGTGCCCTTTCTCACAAGGCGGATCCTTAAGACGCAGGAGCCGCTCGTCCTGATCCCGGCGGTCGTCCTTGCCGGCGCCGCCGCCTGCGTGGCGTGCGACCTCATCGCGCGGACGGCGTTCGCCCCGCTCGAGCTTTACATCGGTACGGTGACCAGCCTCTTCGGGGCGCCCGTGGTCATCTTCATGCTCGTGACGAGAAGGAGGGAGGCGGGATGAGTAAGGCAGGAGACCGTACGGCTTATACGGTAACGCTTTCAGATGTCAGTGCCGGCTACGGCGGAGAGCCGAAGATCAGGCGCATCACCCTCACCCTGCAGCCGGGCCGGATCACCGTGCTGATCGGGCCGAACGGCGCGGGAAAATCGACGATCCTCAGGACCATCGCGGGAGAGCTCCCGGCGTCCGCGGGCGCGGTGCTGATCGGCAGCGCCCCGGTCGCCTCGATTCCGGGCAGGGAGCTCGCCCGGAGGGTGTCCGTCACGACGACGGAGCGCCCGGATACCGGCTACATGACCTGCTTCGATGTCGCGGCGGCAGGGCGATACCCGTACACCGGCGCGTTCGGACGGCTTTCCGCGGAGGACCGGGAGAAGGTCGCGGAAGCCCTGCGGACGGTCCGCGCGGAGGAGATCTCCGGGCGGCTGTTCATGGAGGTAAGCGACGGGCAGAAGCAGAACGTCCTTCTCGCGCGGGCCATCTGCCAGGAAACGCCGGTCATGCTTCTCGACGAGCCGGCGTCCTATCTTGATATCCGGAGCAAGCTTTCGCTTCTCGGCGCGCTTTCCGCCCACGCGCGGAGGTACGGGACCTGCGTGGTCCTTTCCATGCACGAGACGGACCTCGCGGAGCGGATCGCGGACTTCGCGGTCTGCGTGAAGGACGGGGAGATCCTTTCCAGCGGGGTTCCTGCGGAGATCTTCCGGCAGGAGATCATCGAGCCCCTGTACGGGCTTCCGGAGGGCTCCTACGACCCGCTTTCCGGCACCTGTGAATTCCGCGGGGCGGAAGGGAAGCCGGAGCTTTTCCTCATCTCGTCAGGAGGGCGCGGCGTCCCTGTGATGCGGGAGCTCCAGAGACGGGGGATTCCGTTCGCGGCGGGGATCCTTTTTGAGAACGACGCGGACCTTCCGTACGCGAAACGGCTTGCGGCGAAGGTCTTTACCGCGGCGCCGTTCCGGGACATCCCGGAAGAGACGGCAGCCGCAGCGCTTGACGCCATGGAGGCGTGCGGGCGCGTGATCACCACGGAGGACCCGGAAAACGCGCCGGTGCAGGCGCAGGTCGCTTCCCTTATAAGGGCAGCGGAGGACAGAGGGATCTTAAAGAGCATGGAGGAGCTATGGTAAATTTTGTCGGGGCGGGGCCGGGGGCCCCGGACCTCATCACGGTGCGGGGGATGGAGCTTCTTAAGGAGGCGGATCTCGTGATCTACGCGGGCTCGCTCGTAAATCCGGCCCTGCTTTCGAACGTGAAGCCGGGCGCGCGCGTTCTTGACAGCAAGGAGATGACGCTTGAGGAGGTCATCGCGGCGGCAGAGGAGAACGAAAAGGCCGGCGGCATGACGGTGCGGCTCCACACGGGCGACCCCTCCGTCTACGGCGCCATCCGTGAGCAGATGGACGCGCTGGACCGCCTGGGGATCGCCTACCGCGTGTGCCCTGGCGTCAGCTCCTTCTGCGCGGCGGCGGCTGCGCTGGACCTTGAGTACACCCTGCCCGGGATCTCGCAGAGCGTGATCATTTCGAGGACCGCGGGGAGGACGCCGGTCCCTGAAGCGGAGCGCGCCTCCGCGCTCGCCGGGCACGGCGCCACCATGGTCTTTTTCTTAAGCACCGGCCTCGCCGGGCAGCTCTCGGAGGAGCTGATCTCCGGCGGCCTTTCGCCCGACACGCCGGCGGCAGTCGTCTATAAGGCGAGCTGGCCGGAGGAAAAGACCGTCCGCTGCAGCGTCGGGACGCTGCCAGGCGCGGTGCAGGAGCTTGGCGTCAGGAACACGGCGCTGATCATCGTCGGGAACGTGCTTTCTCCTTCAGGGGCGGAGCGGTCGAAGCTTTATGATCCCGCGTTTACCACAGGCTTCCGGAAGGCGAAGCCGGACAGGGAGTGACATGGCAAAGGAGCTTTATATCGTAGGGATCGGGCCCGGAGGGCCTGACGACATGACGCTCAGGGCGGACAGGATCCTTAAGGCGGCTGATGTGATCGTCGGCTATACGCTTTACGTCTCGCTCGTGAAGGAGCGCTACCCGCAGGCGGAGTTTTTCACGACCCCCATGCGGAAGGAGGCGGAGCGGTGCAGGCTGGCGCTGAAGAAGGCCGCGGAGGGACGGACTACCGCCCTTGTCTGCAGCGGCGATTCCGGCTTATACGGGATGGCGGGGCTTGCAGTGACGCTTGGCACCGGCTTCCCGGAGGTGAGGGTCATCGCGGTCCCGGGGCTTACCGCCGCGCTTGCCGGCGGGGCGCTGCTCGGCGCGCCGCTGACGAACGACACCGCGCTGATCAGCCTGAGCGACCTCCTGACGCCCGCGGAGGAGATCGAAAAACGCCTGAAGGCTGCCGCCGGGGCAGGCTTCGTCATCTGCCTCTACAACCCGGGAAGCCACGGGCGGCCCGACGCGCTGAAGAAGGCCTGCGCCGTCCTTGCCCCTTACGTCAGCAGGGATACGGTCTGCGGGATCGCGCGGAATATTTCAAGGGAAGGGGAATCCGTACGGATCCTTCCCTTTTCGGAGCTCTGTAATGCGGAGGCGGACATGCTGTCTCTCGTCGTGATCGGGAACAGCCGGACCAGGGTCATCGGCGGCCGCATGGTCACCCCGCGCGGATACCGGGAGGAATAATGGACAGGATCCTTTTTACGGCGCCGGAAAGCGGCTCCGGGAAGACACTGGCAGTGCTTGCGTTCCTCGAGGTCCTGAGGCGGAGGGGGCTTAGGCCGGCCGCGTTCAAGTGCGGCCCGGACTTCATAGACCCCATGTTCCACAGGGCAGTCCTTAAGGAGGAGGTCTCGAACCTCGACAGCTTCTTTTCCGGGGAGGACGATCTCCGCGCCCTGTTCCTAAAAAGGGCGGAGGGAGCTGATCTCGCGGTGATCGAGGGAGTCATGGGATACTATGACGGGCTCGGCGGGACAGGGGAGCGCGCGTCGACCTATGACGTCGGGCGGATCCTCAGTGCGCCGGCGGTCCTTGTGGTGAACGGAAAAAGGAGTTCGTTCTCCCTTGCGGCCCTGGTCCGCGGCTTCCGGGAGTTCCGTCCCGACAGCAGGATCCGGGGCGTGATCCTTGACCGGGTAAAGCCCGCCATGGCACGCGCGCTGGCCCCTGTCATCGAAGTGGAGACCGGCGTCCCCGTGCTGGGCTGCCTCCCGGAAAGCGACGCGTACCGTCTGGATTCAAGGCACCTTGGCCTGGTCCTGCCGGGAGAGGTGGCGGGGCTCCGCGGCATGATCTCCGCCGCTGCCGACGCGCTTGCCCAAAACACCGACATCGGCCGCATCTTAAGGATCGCGGGGGAGGCGCCGGAGCTTCAGGGCGTATGTAAGGCAGCGGAGCTTCAGGATGCAGGTGATACACAGAAGCTTCAGGACGCAGGTGATGCACAGAAGCTTCAGAATGCAGGCGGATCATCGGAGCCCCGGGTCAGGACGGATGCGGCGTCACTTGAAAAAGAGAGGCGTGTAAAGATCGGCGTAGCCCTGGACGAGGCGTTCTGCTTTTATTACAGGGACAACCTGGAGCTCCTTCAGTCCTTCGGGGCGGAGCCCGTATATTTCAGCCCGCTGCATGACTGTTCTCTGCCGGAGGGGATCTCGGGCCTCATTTTAGGCGGCGGGTATCCGGAGCTCCACGCGCGCGCGCTTTCTGAAAACGAAGCGATGCGCGCGGCGGTCCGCGCGGCGTTCCTTTCCGGGATGCCCTGCCTTGCGGAGTGCGGCGGCTTCCTTTATCTTCACGAAAGGCTCGAGGACACGGACGGCATCATGCAGCCCATGGCGGGCGTCTTTCCGTTCAGCGCGAGGAAAACGGACCGCCTGGACCGGTTCGGCTATATCACGGTGACAGCAAAGGGACAGACAGGGCAGGAGGAAAGCATCATCCTCCGGGAAGACCCGTCACAGGACGGCCCGGCCCTTCTTGCCGGAGGAGAGGAGATCCGCGGCCACGAGTTCCACTACTGGGAAAGCGAAGATCCCGGAAGCAGCTGGCGCGCGGCAAAGCCCTCGGGCCGCGGCTGGGACTGCATGCACGTGCGCGGCGCGCAGGCGGCGGGCTTCCCGCACCTTTACTATCCGTCGGCTCCTGAGTTCCTGAAGCGCTGGACGGACTGCTGCAGGGCGTTCGGGAGGATGATGCATAAGGCAGAGCCGGCAGGAACAGACGCAGCAGGAACAGGCCTGACAGGAACAGACCCGAAAGGAAAAGACGCAGTAAAAACAGGCCTGACAGGAACAGGCCTGACAGGAACAGACCAGGAGGAGCTGAAAGATGGATGATTCCTGCATGCGGCTCCGGGATCTTCAGGAAGCGCTCCTGGATCTGAGGAAGGAGTCCCTTGCGGACCTTAAGGCGGCGCTTTCCGCCCTCATTAAAAGGATCCGGACGGCGGACCGCGGCGAGAAAGCTTCAGCGGAACGGCGGTGGGCTTCCATCGCGAAGCCGCTCGGGAGCCTCGGCGTCCTTGAGGAGATGATCTCCGATATCTGCGCCGCGCAGGCGGAGGAGCCGCTTACGGCTGCCCCGGTCCTTTCCCCGCGCGCACTCGTCATTTTCTGCGCGGACAACGGGATCGTGGAGGAGGGCGTTACGCAGACCGGACAGGAGGTCACAGCCTCGGTCGCGCGGAACATCACCCGCGGAAAAAGCTGCTCGTCCATCATGGCGGCTTCCTGCGGAACGGAGGTCTGCGCGGTGGATATCGGGATGAGGTTTTCCGCGGAGCCCTGCGGAAACGCGCATCCGCTTGCGGTCCGGCCCGCGGCAGGGGGGACCCGGAATTTCGCGAAGGGGCCTGCCATGACGGAGCGGGAGATGCTCTCCGCGCTTCTTACCGGCGCGGCGGCGGCAGCCCTTTTCAGGGCCCGCGGCATCCGGATCGCGGCCGCCGGGGAGATGGGGATCGGGAACACGTCCTCCGCGAGCGCGGTGGTGTCCTGCCTTGCGGGGCTCCCGCCGGAGGTCACGACCGGGCGGGGCGCGGGCCTTTCGGACGAAGGGCTCTTAAAAAAGACTGCTGCCGTCAGGGAGGGGCTCCGGAGGAACCGCCCGGATCCCGGGGACGCGCTTGACGTCCTCATGAAGGTCGGCGGGTTCGATATCGCCGCCATGGCAGGCTTTTACCTGGGCTGCGCAGCGGAGCATATCCCTGCCGTACTGGACGGCTATATCTCCGGGGCGGCAGCGCTTGCCGCGGCAAGCCTTGTCCCGGAGGTGAAAGCGTATCTTCTCGCCTCCCACGTCTCGTCGGAGCCCGGGGCCGTGAAGATCCTTGAGAGGCTCGGCAAAAAGGCTCCGCTGAACGGCGGCTTCCGCCTCGGCGAGGGCACCGGCGCGCTGATGCTGTTTCCCATGCTTGATATGGCAGCGGCCGTCTTCACCGGGATGGAGACCTTCGGGGAGATGGGCATCAGGGCATACACGCCGTTCCCGGAGGCCAAGGTAACGCAGAAGCTGCCGGAAGGCGAAGAAATAATGGGTCTGCCGGAAGGCGAAGAAATAATGGGTCTGCCGGAAGGCGAAGAAACGCAGGGCCGGCCGGAAGGCGAAGAAACACAGGGCCTGACGGAAGGGATAAAGAAGGAATAGTACGTTTTCCGGAAAACGAAGAGACGGGAAAAAGAACTGTCGGAGGAGATCGATCGTATGGAAGCATTCATGCTGAAGGCTTTGCCGCTTGCAGCCGGCGCGGTGATGGACCTGCTGCTCGGCGACCCGCACGGGTTCCCGCACCCGGTCCGCCTGATCGGGGGCCTGATCCGTCTCCTGGAAATGCTCCTGAGGAGAGGCGTGTCCCCGGATGACCATGAACGGCTCCTTAAGCGCGGGGCGGCGCTGACAGTCCTCACCGCAGGGATAACCGGCTTTTTTGTCTGGGCCCTGCGGGCCTTCGTCAGGCTGACAGCCGGGCGGGCCGGGATCATCATCCTCGATATGCTCCTTATCTGGCAGCTCCTCGCCGCCCGCTCGCTCGCGGCGGAAAGCATGAAGGTCGCGCGGGCGCTCGAGGCGGGCAGGACGGAGGAAGCGCGGCGCGCGGTCTCGATGATCGTCGGGCGCGATACGAGGTACCTCACGGAGGAGGGGATCGCGAAGGCGGCGGTGGAGACGGTCGCGGAGAATACCTCCGACGGCGTCGTAGCCCCGCTGTTCTGGCTCATGCTGCTCGGGCCGTGCGGCGGCTGGGTGTATAAGGCGGTCAATACCATGGATTCCATGGTCGGCTACAAAAACGAGCGGTACCTTTATTTCGGCAGGGCCGCGGCACTGACGGATGACGCCGTGAACTATCTCCCGGCGCGGATCTCCGCGGTCCTGATGATCCTCGCGGCAGCGGTGCTGCGTTTCGACGCGGCGGGCGCTTACCGGATCTGGAGAAGGGACCGGCGGAAGCATAAAAGCCCGAATTCCGCGCAGACCGAGTCGGTGTGCGCAGGTGCGCTCGGCATACGCCTCGGGGGCGATGCCGTCTATTTCGGGAAGACGGTGAAGAAGCCGTGGATCGGCGACGAGACGCGGAAGACCATACCGAACGATATCCGGAGGGCCGACCGGCTCATGCTGGTCACCTCATTCTTCATGCTTGCGGCCGCGCTTTTGTTCATGGCGGCCATGGAGCTTTACTTCTGACGGAGGCGAAGATGAAAGCGTACAGCCACGGCGGTGACGTCTATACCGTTCCCGTCCGTCTTGATTTTTCCGTGAACGTGCATCCGGACGGCATGCCGGACGACGTCCGTGAAGCGGTGATCCGTTCCGCGGACCGCTGGGGGCAGTATCCGGACGAACGCCTGCGGGCGCTGAGGACTGCGTTCACCGGGGCCGCGGCACAGTACGGGGTACCGTTTAAGGAGGATGAGATCATCTTCGGGGACGGGTCCGCGGAGCTCATGTACCTTGCGGCCCGCCGCTATGAAGGGAAAAAGGCCGCGGTCGTGACGCCCTGTTTTACGGAATACCGGAGGGCGCTCGAGGCGGCAGGGGCCTTCGTGAAGGCGTTCCATGTGCCGGCGGAGGAGCCGCTGTCCCGTGAAACGGCGGACGCGGTCCGCGCGTTTCTCCTTGAGGAGCAGCCGGCGGCGCTCATGCTCGGGAACCCCGTGAACCCGACCGGGCGGGCGTTCCGGAAGGAGGAGGTGCTTTCGATCGCGGAGACCTGCGCTTCCACCGGGACGGACCTTATTCTTGACGAGTGCTTCGTGTGGTTCACGGAGGACCCGCTGAGGCACACGGTCTTAAAGGAAGTGTTCCTCACGCCGGAGCGCTTCCGCCATGTGCTGGTCATCAACGCGTTTACGAAGATCTTCGCCATGCCCGGGCTGAGGTTCGGGTTCGGCCTTTCCCCGGACGCGGAGAGGCTCGGGAGGCTTGAAGCGCTCCGCCAGCCCTGGCCCGTATCGGTCCCCGCGGAGGCTGCCGCGCTCTGCTGCGCGAAGCGCCTCACGGAGGGCAGGGGGATCTTTCAGGAGAGGAAAGCGGAGCTCAGGGATGAACGGGAGCTCCTGTCTGACGGTCTCCGGAGGCTGGGGCTGCATGTCGTCCCCTCCGAGGTGAACTATATCCTGTTCCGGGCAGGGAACGGGACTGAAAGCCGGGAACAAAGGGAGACCGGCCGGGATCTCCGCGCGGCCTGCCTTAAAGAAGGCATCCTTATAAGGTCCTGCGCGGACTTTGAGGGCCTGGGGCCCGGCTGGTACCGGGCAGCCGTGCGGCGGCGCCATGAAAATGAGGAGCTTCTCCGGGTCCTCGGGGAGGTCCTTCACGGGAAGGAACATCATGGATAAAAGACGCAAAGCAAAGGTCCTCATGATCCAGGGGACCATGTCGAACGCCGGGAAAAGCTACCTCACCGCCGGCCTTTTAAGGATCTTCCGGCAGGACGGCTACCGCTGCGCGCCGTTCAAGTCGCAGAACATGGCGCTGAATTCCTTCATCACCCCCGACGGGCTGGAGATCGGCCGCGCGCAGGCAGTGCAGGCGGAGGCGGCCGGTGTGGTCCCGACGGCGGACATGAACCCGGTCCTTCTGAAGCCGTCGAGCGACACAGGCTCGCAGATCGTGGTGCGCGGCGTCCCCGCGGCGGACATGCCGGCCCGCGAGTACTTCGCGTACAAGAAAAAGCTGGTCCCGGTGATCCTCGGATCCTTCGAGCGCCTTTCCCGCGAATATGATATTATTGTGATCGAGGGGGCGGGCTCCCCGGCGGAGATCAACCTGAAGAAGGATGACATCGTCAACATGGGGCTCGCGGAGATGGTGGACGCGCCGGTCCTGCTGGCGGGCGATATCGACTGCGGCGGCGTGTTCGCCCAGCTTTACGGGACGGTCATGCTGCTTCCCGAGAAGGAGCGCGCGAGGATCCGCGGGCTGATCATCAACAAGTTCCGGGGAGACAAAAGCATCCTTGATCCCGGCATCGCCATGCTGGAGGACCTTCTGCATATCCCGGTCGCCGGCGTGGTCCCGTACATGCAGGCGGAGATCGACGACGAGGACAGCATGTCCTCCCGCCTCGGCGTGCGCCGCGCGGGGGAGAAGCGCGCGGACGTCGCCGTGATCCATTACCCTTATATTTCGAACTTTACGGATTTCCGGGTGCTCGAACGGGCAGGCGCGTCAGTCCGCTACGTTTCACGCGCGGCGGATGCCGGCGACCCGGATCTCCTGATCCTGCCCGGGACCAAGAACACGGTCCGCGCGCTTTCCTGGCTAAGGGAAAGCGGACTGGCGGAATATGTCCTTAAGCACGCCGCCCGGGGCAAGCCGCTCATCGGGATCTGCGGAGGCTACCAGATCCTCGGAACAAGGCTTTCCGACCCGGATGGGACGGAAAGCGGCACGGCAGGGACCGTCATGGAGGGGCTCGGCCTGATCCCCGCGGAGACGGTCTTTACCGGGACCAAGCGGACGGTGCAGGAGAAGGCGGTCTTCCGCGGGATCCGCGGGACCTTCCGCGCGCTTTCCGGAAGAAAGGCGGAGGGCTACGAGGTCCACATGGGCAGGACCTTCGCCGTACGCGCGGAGGCAGGGACAGAAGCCTTCGGGACCGGGACAGGGACGGCAGGAACAGGAACTTCAGGAACAGGAACTTCAGGAACAGGGACGGCAGGAACAGGGACACAAGGAAAGAGAACAGAGGCTGCCGGACCGGAGAACAGGCGGCTCCTCACGCTGGAAAGCGGGGAGACGGAAGGCTACGCGGACGGTAACATCCTCGGGACCTATCTCCACGGCATCTTTGACGCGCCGGGCGTCGCGGACGCGGTGATCCGGGCAGCCGGGAAAGGAGCCGGGGACAATGCCCCGGACGGCGCGGCTGGATACCCGGGCGCAGAGGCCCCGGAGACCGACTACGCCGCCTTTCGCGAGGCGCAGTACGATCTTCTCGCGGACGGCTTAAGAAGATCGCTCGACATGGACCTGGTCTACAGGATCCTGAGGGAGCAGGGAGGAACATGACGGAACTTGAATTTGTAAGGCCGGAGGAGATCGAGGCGCGGAGCTTCGAGATCATCGGGCAGGAGCTTTTGCGCATGGGGAAGGTCCTCCCTGAGGAGAACGGGGCGGTCATCCGCCGTGTGATCCATACGACCGCTGATTTTGACTACGCGGACACGCTGGTCTTCACGGACGGCGCGGTCAGGGCCGGACTCGGCGCGCTCCGCGCGGGATGCTGCATCGTGACGGACACCAACATGGCGAAAGCCGGCATCAGCAGCCTGGCGCTAGGGAAGCTCGGAGGCACGGTACGCTGCTTCATGGCGGAGCCTGAGACCTTCGAGGCGGCGAAGCGGAACGGGACCACGAGGGCGGCAGCCTCCATGGACCGCGCGGCGGAGCTCCCGGGAGACGTGATCATCGCGGTCGGGAACGCGCCGACCGCGCTTATAAGGCTTTACGACCTCATACGGGAAGGGCGCATCCGCCCGAAGCTCATCATCGGCTGCCCGGTCGGGTTCGTAAACGTTGTCGCGGCGAAGGAGCTCATCCTTTCCCAGACGGAGGTCCCGTGCATCGTGGCGTCCGGGCGGAAGGGCGGGAGCACAGTCGCGGCGGCGGTCGTGAACGCGCTTCTTTACCAACTTACAAGAGGCTGAGGTCCTGACTATGAACAGAAAACTGATCTTACCGGCGGCGGCGCTCGCCGCCGCCCTTATATTTGCGGTACGGCTGTCCGGAGGCGCGGGGGCTCCTGCGGAAAGCGCGCCGGAGACCGCAGCGGAGACCCTCCCGGAGATCCGGGAGACCGTTCCCGGCGGGCCGCCTGCCGAGGAGGAGAAGCAGGCGAAGGCAGCGGAGTCGGTCCTCTACGCCATGGATTATGCCCGGACGGGGGACGCCGCGTACGTTCCGCTATTGTTTACCGCCTGCGCCGAGGCGCAGGACACGGAGCGGCTGGCCCGCTGCGCGGACGATGTCCGTATCCTCCACAAGCTCCGCGACGCCTGGTTCGGAGGCGCGCTCCAGGCGGCCTTTGACATGCGGGACGCCGCGTTTTCCGGGGAGCTCATGGAGTTCCTTGACGGCGCGGGCGGCCTGAACGCAGCGCGGTTCCTTCTCGCGCTGACGGACGCTTACCGCCAGGGCGGAAGCCCCGCTGCCGTGCGCGCGGCGGATTCCCTGGCCGCGGCAGGCGCCTCGCTTCCGGTGATCGGGCCGGACGAGGAGATCTATGTCGGCGGATACGGGGCCGGCGGCGTGCGCGACGGCTTCGGGATCTGTCTTTACGGAAAGAACAGGAAGACGGATACGCGCCTCTATATCGGAGAATTCCGTGACGGCGTGCGCTCCGGGAAGGGCACGGCGTGGAGGACCGCTGCCGTGCGCGCCGAAGCTGAGTGGGAGAACGACCTCCCGGTCTCCGGCGTCAGCGTCCCGGGGAGGGACGATTACGCCTGGGACAAAGGGTCGCCTGCGGGCAGCCTTCCGGCAGCCGCGGCACCGCCCGCGGAGGCATCGCCCGACACGTACGCGGCGTACGCGCTTCTTTTAAGCGGTAAGGCGGAACAGGCGGCTGCCCTCCTCATGCTTCCGGAGGCCGGGGTCCCGGACCTTACGCGCGGCATGGGGCTCGTAAAGGCGGACCTCATGGCGGGAAATGCCGGTGAGGCGCTTACAGTGCTGAGGCTTTTAAAGGAGGCTTACCCCGACGCGCTGCCGGTCAGGGCATACTTAGGCTATACGCTCGCGGAGACGGGGGCGTACGCGGAGGCCGCGGACGCCTGGCTCGACTGCATCGACTCCCTCGGCAGGGAGGAGAGCGAGGGCATCAGGACGCAGCTTCTTTTAAGCCTCTGGCAGTCGGACGACGACGCGGAGATCCTCAGGATCTCCCGGGAGCTCTATCGAAGGTTCCCGGAGGAGTACGGATACCTCAGCAATTACGTGCGGAGCACGGCGCTCCTTCCGGATGAGGGAACACGGGAGCAGCTTCTTGCCGATATCCGCGGGACCGCGTACGAGGCGCCGCTTGCCGCCATGTTCGAGGCGTACGGCTGTCTTTTACGGAACGAGCCCGAACGCGCGGCGGAGCTTCTTTCCGATCCGGATATGCTTCTTTCACTCCCCGCGAACGGCGCGGATATCTGGTACGGCGAAACGCGGGACGGGGTGCTTCACGGGACCTGCGTCGGCCTTGCGGGCATGTTCGGGACCAGGGGCGCGTTTCTCGGGACCATGCGGGACGGGAAGCCTGAAGGGACCTGCACCCTGTTCACCGCGGAGAGGGCGGAGACGGAGACCTCCCGCGGCGGCATGCGCAGGGAAGGGACCAGGACCGCAAAGGACCGGTATGACGCGGAGTTCCGCGGCGGCGTCCCTGAGGGGAGCATGACGCAGTTCCGCGAGATCACGCGTACCTTCCCGGAGGAGCCGTCCTTCAACTATACAGGAGGCGAGCAGACCGTCTATACCATGAAGGACGGGAAGGCAGAGGGAAAGGCAGTCACCGGATCCTTCAGCTTCCACGAGGGAAGCTTCCTCCCGGACGGCAGGGAGGTGACGCATGTTTTCAGCGCGGGCGTTCCCGTGCCGTTCCCCGTACAGGCGAAGGACGGCGAGCACATGGTGACGGAGCTTACCAGGAACGAGATCGGCGAGGAGAGCTACAAGACGGAGGACTGCGGACACAGGTGCATTTACAGACCCTGAAAAAAAGAGTAAGATGTAACCCGAAAAAGTTATCATTTTCCATATCGGGACGGAGGCCCCGGACCGGGGCCTTCCGAAGTATTTTAAAGGCGGCGGATGCCGCAGGGGGTAAGGTAATGAACAGAAAAGTACTTGGATTTATCGCGGCGGCGCTTGCTGCCGTATCGGTCGCGGCCTGCGGAGGGAAATCCGCCGCGCCGGAGACCACGAAGGCGCCTGAGACGACCGCCGCGCCGGAAACGACTGCCGCGCCGGAGACCACGAAGGCACCGGAGACGACCGCAGCGCCGGAGACGACTGCCGCGGAGGAGACCACTGAGGCCGCCGGAGAGGAGAGCTATACGCTCCGCGTCGGCGCGCTGAAGGGACCGACCACCATGGGCCTTGTGAACCTGATGAAGGCTTCCCAGGACGGGGAGGCGAAGGGCGCCTATGAGTTCAAGGTCGAGGCACAGCCCGACATGCTGCTCGCGCCGATGGCCTCCGGGGACATGGACATCGCCCTCATCCCGGCGAACGTCGCTTCCGTCCTCTACAATAAGACGGAAGGGAAGGTCTCCGTGATCGACATTAACACGCTCGGCGTGCTCTACTGCGTGACCGGCGACGAGAGCGTCAAGTCCGTCGGCGACCTCGCAGGCAGGACCGTCATCACGACCGGCCAGGGAGCAACGCCGGAATACGCCATGAACTACCTGCTTGAAAAGTACGAGGTGGAGGACTGCAAGCTCGAATTCAAGTCCGAGGCGACGGAGATCGCTGCGGTGCTTAAGGAGGATCCCTCTAAGGTCGCGGTCCTTCCGCAGCCCTTCGCGACGGCGGCCATGCTCCAGAATCAGGAGCTGAAGGAGGCGTTCTCCCTGTCGGACGAGTGGATGGCGCTTGACGACGGTTCCATGCTGATCACAGGCGTCACGGTGGTCAGGAACGAGGTCCTTGAGGAGCACAGGGACGCGGTCCTTACCTTCTTAAGGGAGCACGCGGCCAGCGTCCAGAAGGCCGCGGACGATGTCCCCGGCACCGCCGCCCTTGTCGCGGAGTACGGGATCATCGAGAAGGCGCCGGTCGCCGAGAAGGCCCTGCCGAAGTGCAATATCGTCTGCATCAGCGGCGAGGACCTGAAGTACGCGCTTTCCGGCTACCTTAAGACGCTGTTCGACCAGAACCCGAAGGCGGTCGGCGGCGCGCTTCCGGAAGACGGCTTCTACTTCAGCGCCGAGTGATGAAACGCGTTCTGCCTGCCGCGGCGTTCTGGCTACTTGTCTGGCAGCTCGCGGCCATGGCAGTGTCGAACACGATCCTGCTCGTCGGGCCGCTCGAGACGGCGGCGGCGCTCCTCCGTATGGCGGGGACCGCGGAGTTCTGGGCCTCGGTCGCGGGGTCCATGCTCCGGATCGTCGGCGGCCTCCTTGCAGGGACAGCCGCCGGGATCCTGCTCGCGTCCGTCTCCTTCGCCTCGCCGCGCGCGGAGCTGGTCCTGAGTCCCTTCGTCGCGGTCATGAAGGCGGTGCCGGTGGCAAGCTTCGTGATCCTGATCCTCATCTGGGCGGGGAACGGGATGCTTTCGTTCTTTGTTACTTCCATGGTCGTGTTTCCCGTGCTCTACGTGAATACGCTGAACGGGTTAAGGAGCACGGACAAAAAGCTTCTTGAGGTCGCGCGCGTGTTCCGCATGCGCCCCTCCGCGCGGGTGCGGTATCTATACCTTCCGCAGCTTGTCCCCTTCCTTAAGGCCGGCCTCGCCCTCGCGGCGGGGATGAGCTTCAAGAGCGGCGTGGCGGCGGAGGTCATCGGGCAGCCGCTTCTCTCGATCGGGAACGGCCTGTACCGGGCGAAGATCTGGCTCGAGACCGCGGACGTGTTTGCGTGGACGGCCGTCGTGATCTTTATTTCGTGGCTGATCGAGCGGCTCATCCTTAAGGCAGTCGCCGGAGGGAAGGCGCAGGCCCCCGGAACGCACGCCGGACCTGACGGAACGCACGCCGGGCCGGACAGATCGCACGCGGGACCGGGCGGAACGCACGCCGGGCCGGACAGCGGAAAGGAGGCGCCATGATCCTTCTGGAGCAGGTCTCAAAGTCCTACGGCGGCCTGAAGGTCCTTTCCGGTGTGAGCCTCAGCGCGGAGCCCGGCGGGAGGGTCCTTGTCACAGGGCGCTCAGGCGCGGGCAAGACGACGCTTTTAAGGCTGCTCCTCGGACTTGAGGAGCCTGACGCGGGGACTGTGCATCCGTTTACGGCGGCAGCGGTCTTCCAGGAGGACCGGCTGTTCGAGGAGTTCGACGCTGTCCGGAACGTCAGGGCCTGTGTCCAGGAGACGGAGGAGCATATCAGGGAAGCGCTGCTCAGCCTCCTTCCGGAGGAAGCGCTTTCAAAGCCGGTCTCCGGGCTTTCCGGCGGTATGCGGAGGCGTGTTTCCGTCGTCCGGGCGTGCCTTGCGGGAGGGGAGCTCCTCATCATGGACGAGCCGTTCGCGGGGCTTGACGCCGAGACGCGCGAAAACACACTTGCCTTCATTCTCGCGCGCCAGAACGGCCGCGTCCTCGTGATCAGCGCGCACGACACGGAGGGACTGTCCTCATTTTCAGAATACAGGCTGTGAGCTGCGGTTCCTGCCTGTATTTTTCAACACCCACAAAGTTATTCATAACTAACCGGGCGTAATATGGTAAAATAGACAAAGCATATCCAAATATATACCTATGTATCCGGAACCGCGGATCCAGGAGGAACGTATGATCACAAATGATACCGGTATCGTTGAGTTTCGACATAAGATCGTAGAGGAGGCCTGCCGTCTGGAGTGGAACGGCGAGCTTGACGAGCAGCACAAGGAAGAACTGGTGTACCGGATGATCCCGGGACCAAAGCCGGAGATCGGACGCTGCTGCATCTATAAAGAGAGGGAGATCATCCGCCAGAGGATCCGTCTGGGCTGCGGTGAGAACCTGCTGGACAACGCGGAGTCCGAAAACATGGTCCAGGTCATCAAGCCGGCCTGCGACGAGTGCCCGAAGTCGTCCTATTCCGTCACGGACAACTGCCGTCTCTGCTTAGGCAAGGCGTGCCTTAACTCCTGTAAGTTCGGCGCCATCTCGATCGGCCCGTACCGCTCGCAGATCGACAGCTCGAAGTGCAAGGAGTGCGGCATGTGCGCGCAGGCCTGCCCGTACGAAGCGATCGTCCATCTGGTCCGTCCCTGCAAGCGCGTATGCCCTGTGGACGCCATCACCTACGACGAGTACGGCTTCTGCGTCATCGATGAGAAGAAGTGCATCCAGTGCGGCCACTGCGTCCATTCGTGCCCGTTCGGCGCCATCAGCACCAAGACCTTCCTTGTTGACATCATCCGCGAGATCAGGGCGGGCAAGGAAGTCATCGCCATGTGCGCGCCGGCGACCGAGGGCCAGTTCGGCCAGGATATCTCCATGGCCTCAATCCGCGAGGCGCTGAAGAAGTGCGGCTTCGCCGACATGGTCGAGGTCGGCCTCGGCGGAGACATGACCGCTGCGTACGAATCGCTTGAATGGTCCGAGGCAAGGGAAGAGGGCCGGAAGATGACGACCTCCTGCTGCCCGGCGTTTATCAACATGCTGAAGAAGCATTTCCCGAAGCAGTTCGAGGAGAACATGTCCACGACGGTCTCCCCGATGTGCGCGATCTCCAGATATCTTAAGGCTACCCGTCCCGGCTGCGTCACCGTCTTCATCGGGCCGTGCGTCGCGAAGAAGTCCGAGTCCGCGGACAAGTCCGTCCCCGGCAACGCTGACTATGTCATGACCTACGGCGAGTTCGAGACGCTGCTCAAGTCGAAGGACGTGACGCTCGAGCCTGTGGCCGACGCTTACCAGGAGGCTTCCATCTGGGGCAAGCGCTTCGCGACCAGCGGCGGCGTCGCGAACGCGGTGCTGGAGTGTATGCAGGAGCGCGGAGAGAACACCACGGACATGAAGCTCTTACGGTGCGCGGGCGGCGCGGAGTGCAAGAAGGCGCTCATGCTGCTTAAGTCCGGAAGGCTTCCTGAAGACTTTATCGAGGGCATGATGTGTCCGGGCGGCTGTGTCGGCGGACCTTCGAAGACCAAGACGGAGCTTGAGCTGAAGCGGTCCCGCGAGGCGCTGCTCCGCAAAGCGGATACGAGAGGCGTCCTTGAGAACCTGAAGAACTATCCCATGGACAAGTTCTCCATGCACAGGGACGGGCACCTCGACGAGGAACCGCTGGTCTGAACATGAGCTTTACGGGCGGCGCATTTCACGATGCGCCGCCCTTTTTACTTTTTCCAGGCGTGCTTTCTGATATAATAAAATAAGACAGCAGACAAAACTGTAAAGGAGGACCCTTATGGAAGTCAAAAGCCTTGTGCCAACACCGCATATCGAAGCCAGGCAGGGAGAGATCGCGGAGACCATCCTTCTGCCGGGTGACCCGCTCCGCGCGAAGTTCATCGCGGATCATTTTCTGACGGACCCGGTACAGTTCAACTCTGTCCGCAACATGCTCGGCTTTACAGGAACCTACGAAGGAAAGCGGATCTCCGTCATGGGGACCGGCATGGGCTGCCCGTCCATGGGCATCTATTCCTATGAGCTCATCCATTTCTACGGCTGCAGGAGGCTGATCCGTATCGGCACGGCGGGGGCCATCCGCCCGGACGTCAAGATCGGCGACCTGGTCTTCGGGATGGGCGCCTGCACGACGTCGAATTTCCCGGCTCTCATGGAGCTCCCGGGCGTCTTTGCGCCGACCTGCTCCTATGAGCTGTTAAGAAAGGGGACGGAGCGCGCGGAGGCGCTGGGCATCCCGTACCGCGTAGGGAACGTCCTTTCCTCGGACATGTTCTACGGTCCGGCCGAGGGCTCGGAGAACACGAAGAAGTGGGCGGATATGGGCGTCATCGCGATCGAGATGGAGGCGGCCGCGCTCTATGTGAACGCAGCGTACGGAAAGGCGGACGCGCTCACGGTGCTGACCATCAGCGACAACCTTGTGACCGGCGAGACCACCTCTTCTGAGGAACGGCAGACAGCGTTTACGGACATGATGAAGGTGGCGCTGGGCCTTGCCTGACAGAAAAGCACTGCGGACGCCGTTCCATTGCAAATAACTCTGCGGAGGTCATTCCATTGTTAAAGACTCTCATGAAACACATCGGCGAGTACCGTCTTCCGGCGGTACTCGCCGTCATATGCGTCATGCTTGAATGCGTGATGGAGATCGCGATCCCGGCCGTCATGGCCATGCTGATCGACCGCGGCATATCGAGCGGCGATATCGGGAAGGTGTTCCGCTACGGGATCCTTATGGCGCTGTGCTCGTTTTTCGCCCTGCTTGCCGGCTTCGGCGGCGGCAGGTTCGCCGCGCGCGCTTCGAGCGGCTTCGCCGCGAACCTGCGCGACGCGATGTACGTAAGCATCCAGCGCTTTTCCTTCGCGAACATCGACAAGTATTCCACGGCAGGCCTGGTGACGCGCCTTACCACGGATGTCACGAACGTGCAGAACGCGTTCCAGATGATCATCCGCATGTGCGTGAAGTCGCCGTGCATGCTTCTTATGGCGCTTTTTATGGCGTTCCGTATCAGCCCGCGGCTTTCGGTCACGTATCTTGTGGCGATCCTCTTCCTCGGGACAGTGCTCAGCACCATCATCCGCCACGCGACGAAGGCCTTTTCAAAGGTCTTCACGAAGTACGACGACCTGAACGCGAGCGTGCAGGAGAACGTCACGGGCATCCGCGCCGTAAAGAGCTTCGTGCGCGAGGACTACGAGATCGAAAAGTTCAGGGCGGCGGTCGACAACATCTACCGCCTCTTTATCCGGGCGGAGAGCTTTATCTGCTTTAACTTCCCGGTGATGATGCTCACGGTCTACGCCTGCATCATCGCGATCTCCTGGAACGGGACGCACGAGATCGTCGCCGGGCGGCTCACGACCGGCGAGCTGACCAGCCTGTTCTCCTATACCATGAACATCCTGATCTCCCTCATGATGCTTTCCATGGCCTTCGTCATGATCACCATGTCGGTCGCGAGCGGGCGGAGGATCTCCGAGGTCCTGAACGAGATCCCGACCATCCGCCAGCCGGAGGCCCCCGTCACGGAGGTGCCGGACGGCTCCGTCGATTTTGACCATGTGAGCTTTTCCTACGGCCGCCGCAGACGGCCCGTCAACTGGGAGGATCCGGAGGAGGTAAGGAAGTTCAGGACCAGGGAGCAGCTCAGGGCGAAGGTGCAGTCCGGGAGGATGACAGCCGCGGAAGCCATGAAGGAGGACCCCTTCTTCCGGGAGCGCGAAAGGGAGATCGGGAGCGCGCCCGTGGTCCTCGAGGACATCGACCTCCACATCCGGTCGGGCGAGACCATCGGCATCATCGGCGGGACCGGCTCCTCGAAGTCGACGCTCGTCAGCCTGATCCCCCGGCTCTATGACGTTACGAAGGGGACCGTGCGGATCGGCGGGAGGGACGTGAAGGAGTACGACCTGGTCGCGCTCCGCGACGCCGTCGCGATGGTGCTCCAGAAAAACCAGCTCTTCTCCGGCACCATCCTGGAGAACCTCCGGTGGGGCAATGAAAACGCCACGGCGGAGGAGTGCCGCGAGGCCTGCCGCATGGCCTGCGCGGACGAGTTCATCCAGGGCTTCCCGGAGGGCTACAACAGCTATATCGAGCAGGGCGGCACGAACGTTTCCGGCGGACAGCGCCAGCGTCTCTGCATAGCCCGCGCGCTTCTGAAGAAGCCGAAGATCCTGATCCTGGACGACTCCACGAGCGCGGTCGATACTGCCACGGACGCCGAGATCCGCAGGGCGTTCCGGGAGATGATCCCGGACACCACGAAGATCATCATTTCGCAGCGCATCTCCGGCGTGAAGGACGCCGACCGGATCCTTGTCCTGGACGAGGGGCGGGTGAGCGGCATCGGCACGCATGAGGAGCTGCTTATGACAAATGAGATCTACCGTTCCGTCGCCGAGGTACAGGCGGAGGGCAGCGGTGATTTCGACCATATAAAGGGAAGGGGGGAGTGAGCCATGCCCGCGCCAGGTGGAAGAAGACGCCCGATCGGCACGAAGGAAGCGCTGAAGGCGCTTCGTTCCGGAAGCATGAGACGGGTCGTGAAGCTCATCACCGCTTTTTACGGCCCCCATCTTTTCGTGGTATTCGTATGCATCATCCTTGCGGCCGTCGCGGACGTGCGGGGGACGCTGTTCCTGCAGAAGCTGATCGATGACTATATCCTGCCGATCATCGGAAGCACCAGTCCTGACTACGGGCCCTTAAGGAACGCCCTGTTTCACGTAGCCCTCGTGTATCTGGCCGGCGCGGCCGCGGGCTATACCTACAACCGGATCATGGTGTACGTGAGCCAGGGGACCATGCGCCGCATACGCACAGATCTCTTTACGAGCATGGAGCGGCTGCCGGTCAGCTACTTCGACACGCACGCCCACGGGGACATCATGTCGGTATACACGAACGATACGGACACGCTCCGCATGTTCATAGGGCAGTCGTTCCCGCAGCTCATGAACAGCCTTGCCACGATCCTCAGCGTGCTGGCTTCCATGATCATCCTGAATATCCCGCTGACGGTCCTTTCCGTCGCCATGACCGCGGGGATCCTCATAGCCACCGGCCGCGTCGCCGCGCTTTCAGGAAAGTACTTCGGGCTCCAGCAGAGGAATCTCGGAAAGGTCAACGGCTTCATCGAAGAAATGATGGGCGGCGCGAAGGTCATCAAGGTGTTCTCCCATGAGCAGAAGAGCGTTGAGGAGTTCCGCGCCCTGAACCACGAGCTCCGGGGCGCGAGCGACCGCGCGAACTCCATGGCGAACATCCTCATGCCCATCGCCGTGCAGCTCGGGAACCTTGACTACGTCATCGTCGCCGTGCTCGGCGCGGTCTTCGCCGTCCGGGGCCAGTTCGGCGTGACGCTCGGGACGCTGGTCTCGTTCCTTACGCTGAACAGGAACTTCAACCGTCCGTTCACGCAGATCTCCATGCAGATGAATTCCGTGGCGATGGCAGCCGCGGGCGCCGACCGGGTCTACTCCCTCATGGACGAGCCGCCGGAGACGGACGAGGGCTACGTCATGCTGGTGAATGCCGTGGAGGCGCCGGACGGAAGCATCCGCGAGACGGAGGAGCGGACCGGCCTCTGGGCCTGGAAGCACTACCATAAGGCGGACGGGACCACGACCTACGTAAAGCTCGAGGGCGATATCGTCATGGACGACGTCGATTTCGGCTATGTGCCGGAGAAGACGGTCCTCCACAACATTAAGCTCTACGCGAACAAGGGCCAGAAGATCGCCTTCGTCGGCTCCACCGGCGCCGGGAAGACCACGATCACGAACCTCCTGAACCGCTTCTACGAGATCCAGGACGGAAAGATCCGCTACGACGGCATCAACGTGACGAAGATCAAAAAGGCGGACCTGAGGCGCTCCCTCGGGATCGTCCTGCAGGAAACGAACCTCTTTACCGGCACCGTCATGGACAATATCCGCTTCGGACGGCTCGACGCGACGGATGAGGAATGCATCGCCGCGGCGAAGCTCGCGAACGCGGACGGCTTTATCCGACGCCTGCCGGACGGCTACAGCACGCTGCTTCGCGGGAACGGCGCGAACCTTTCCCAGGGACAGCGCCAGCTCCTGGCGATCGCCCGCGCCGCGGTCGCGGACCCGCCCGTCCTCATCCTTGACGAGGCGACCAGCTCTATCGACACGCGCACCGAGCAGCTCGTCCAGAAGGGCATGGACTCCCTCATGAAGGGGCGCACCACCTTCGTGATCGCCCACCGCCTGAGCACCGTCCGGAACGCCGACTGCATCATGGTCCTCGAAAAGGGGCGGATCATAGAGCGCGGCAGCCACGACGAGCTCATGGCAGCCAGGGGGCGGTACTACCGCCTCTACACGGGAAATATGGAGGAGAGCGCGTAATTTCGCGGGCGGCACGCACTGCCGTCAATAGTTTCCATCATCGGCGCCGGCATTCCTCCGTGTTCGCTCGGGTGCATCTTACATTCGTCCGTCAGCCCGCGGACAGCTTCACTGTCCGCAGCGTGCCGGACGCCTGTATAGCACACGGCGGACACGACGAGGAACTGCCGGCGCCTCATGCCGGAGGTTTTTCCGGCCGGGGTCTTTGCCCGGAAATTTCGCCCAAGATGCTTTCTTTGAATCCGCCCGGAAGGAATCATTTTAATCTGCTCTTCAGATCAGGGCTGATCACGATGCCTGCGGCTTCCGGGGTGCCTGTATAGCACCCGAGCGGACACGGAGGAATGCCGGCGCCGATGACAAAGATTATTTTACCTGCATCCGCTTTTACGGCCCGTCAGTTCCGATCCGTATTTCCCGCGTTGCGTCCCGGCTCCGGTTTACCGCCGCCCCGATTTATGGTATGATACAAGACAGGATCCCGCGTTTTTACTATGACAGGATCCGCGAAAGGACGATCCATGGAAAAAAGACGTGTCATGCTCAAGCTGTCAGGCGAAGCGCTGGCAGGAAAAGGCGGCAGAGGCTATGACGAAGAGGTCGTGCGCGGCGTCGCGCGGCAGGTAAAGGAATCGGTAGACCAGGGCGTACAGGTAGGCGTCGTTACAGGCGGCGGCAACTACTGGAGAGGGCGCACCAGCGAGGCCATCGACCGCACCAAGGCGGACCAGATCGGCATGCTCGCCACGATCATGAACTGCATCTACGTATCGGAGATCTTCCGCGCGGAAGGCATGAAGACCGTGATCCTCTCGCCCTTCATCTGCGGCACCATGACGGAGCTGTTCTCGAAGGATCTCGCGAACCGTTATTTCGGTGACGGTTACGTCGTATTTTTCGCAGGCGGGACCGGCCATCCGTACTTCTCGACGGACACCGGCATCGTCCTGAGGGCCATCGAGGTGGACGCCGACATGATCCTCCTCGCGAAGTCCATCGACGGCGTGTACAACGCGGACCCCGCGGTGGATCCTTCAGCAGTCCGCTACGACCGCATCTCCATGCAGGAGGTCATCGACCAGAAGCTCGCGGTCATCGACCTGACGGCAAGCGTCATGTGTCTGGAACACCACATGCCGCTCGCGGTATTTGATCTTAACGAGGAAAACTCCATCGCGAACGCGATGCAGGGAAAAGTGAACGGCACCATCGTGACCGTGGACTGAAAAAAAGGAGAGTCAATATCATGGCAGAGATCAAGGAAGTTCTGAACGAGCTCGAAGAGAGAATGACAAAGACCATCGATTTCATGCAGGATGATTTCGCGACCATCCGCGCGGGCCGTGCGAATCCGCACGTGCTGGACCGCCTGACCGTCGACTACTACGGGTCAGCGACGCCGATCCAGCAGGTCGGCAACATTTCCGTCCCCGAAGCCAGGATGATCGTGATCCAGCCCTGGGACAAGTCCCTTTTAAAGCCCATCGAGAAGGCGATCCAGAAGTCCGACATCGGCATCAACCCGAACAACGACGGACAGGTCATCCGCCTCGTGTTCCCGGAGCTTACCGAGGAGCGCCGTAAGGAGCTCGCGAAGGATATCAAGAAGAAGGGCGAGGCCGCGAAGGTCGCTGTCCGCAATATCCGCCGCGACGGAGCGGACCAGTTCAAGAAGCTTGAGAAGGCTAGCGAGATCACCGAGGATGATCTTGACCTTGGCAACGACAAGCTCCAGAAGCTGACCGACAAGATGATCGGAAAGATCGAGAAGGCGGTCGAGGCCAAGACGAAGGAGATCATGACCGTCTGATCAGGGAAACAGAAACAGAAAAGAAGGCGGGCCGGGATGTTTTCTGGGCCCGCCTTTTCAAGGAGGAAAGCATGTCCCAGAGACTTGAAGGAAAGGTGATACCGCAGCACGTGGCGATCATTCTCGACGGGAACGGACGATGGGCGGAGCGCAGGGGGCTGCCGCGCGCCATGGGGCACAAGGCAGGGTGCGAGACGCTGGAGCAGACCGTCCGGGACTGCGCCGCGCTCGGCATAAAATACCTTACGGTCTACGGGTTCTCGACGGAGAACTGGAAGAGGAGCGCGGAGGAAGTCGGCGCCCTCATGAACCTTTTCCGCTTTTACCTGAAGCGGCTCCTGAGGATCGCAAAGGAGGAGGGCTGCCGCGTCGTCATGGCGGGGGACAAGTCCCGCTTTGCGCCGGATATCATCGAGGCGCTGGACGTCCTGATCCGTGAGACGAAGGACTACGACAAGATGACCTTCGTGATCGCGATCAACTACGGAGGCAGGGACGAGCTGCGCCGCGGCGTGAAAAAGATCCTTGCCGAGTACGCGGAGCATCCCTTCGATATCGATGAGACCGTGACGGAGCAGTTCATCGCAGACCATCTCGACAATCCGGACGTTCCGGACCCGGACCTCCTGATCCGTACGAGCGGGGAGCTCAGGATCTCGAACTTCCTCATCTGGGAGATCGCCTACAGCGAGATCTACATCACGGACCTCCTCTGGCCGGATTTCAGCATGGAAGCGCTGGAGGACGCGATCCTCGCGTATAACACGAGAGACCGCCGGTTCGGCGGAAGAAAGGCTTCGAAATGAGTCGTCTGAAAGAGATCCTCGCGAGCAGTTCCTTCCGCCAGAGGCTGTTCAGCGGCGTGATCCTGGTCGTGCTCGCGCTTCTTGTACTTTCGAAGGGCGGCGTGCTCCTGTTCGGAGTCCTTCTTGCCTGCTCGCTGATCGGGATCTATGAGCTCTGCCGCGTCGTGTCGGTCGAAAGAAAGCCGGCCGGCATCCTTGCCTACCTCGGTGGGACCGGCATCTACGTGCTGCTCTGGAACGGGCTGTCGAAATACGACATGGCGCTGATGACGGGCCTCCTCCTGGTCCTTCTCGCGGATTTCGTCATCACGTATCCGAAGTACAGGACGGAGCAGATCACCGTCAGTTTTTTCGCAGTGTTCTATGTGGCGGTCATGTTTTCCTATATCTACCGGGTCAGGATCATGCCGGACGGGGACGCCCTTGTCTGGCTGATCGTGCTGTCCAGCTGGGGCTGCGACACCTGCGCCTACGTGTTCGGCATGCTGTTTGGCAGGAAGCATTTCGCCCCGGTGCTGAGCCCGAAAAAGACGGTCGAGGGCGCTGTCGGCGGCTTCCTCGGCGCGGCCCTGCTGGGCTTCGTGTTCGCGTGCGTTTTTGAGGCGGACCTGAAGGAATTAAGGAATCCGCAGCTTGCCTGCGCCTTCGCCTGCGGCGTCGCGGGACTCCTTTCCATGATCGGCGACCTCGCGGCATCCGCGATCAAGCGGGACCACGAGGTGAAGGACTACGGCCGGCTGATCCCCGGGCACGGCGGGATCCTCGACCGGTTCGACAGCATGCTGTTTACGGCCCCGGCCATTTATTTTGCGCTTTACTTCGCGGACCGCGTCTTCTGAACGCGGGACCGTGATTCCATGAACTGACTTCATATCAATGGAGGTTCTTTCAACATGAAAAAGATCGCGATCCTCGGTTCCACCGGTTCCATCGGGACGCAGACACTTGACATCGTACGGGCAAACGACGACATCCGCGTAGAGGCGGTCGCGGCGGGCTCGAACATCGACCTTCTTGAAAAACAGATCCGCGAATTCAAGCCGAAGCTTGCGGCGGTCTGGGACGAGAAAAAGGCCGCCGAGCTCCGCGTGCGCGTCGCGGATACGGACACCCGCGTCGAGGCCGGAAGGGAAGGCATCATGGAGGTCAGCACCTTCCACAAGGCGCGCACCCTCGTGACGGCCATCGTCGGCATGATCGGGATCGAGCCCACCGTCGCGGCGATCCGCGCCGGGAAGGACATCGCGCTTGCCAACAAGGAAACGCTGGTCTGCGCGGGCCATATTATCATGCCGCTCGCGGAGGAGTGCGGCGTGAAGATCCTGCCGGTGGATTCGGAGCACTCCGCGATCTTCCAGTCCCTCCGGGGAAATAAGAAAAACAGGATCGCGAAGATCCTCCTCACCGCCTCAGGGGGCCCCTTCCGGAAGCTTTCCAGGGCGAAGCTTGCCCAGGTCACGCCGGAGGACGCGCTGAAGCACCCGAACTGGAACATGGGCGCGAAGGTCACCATCGACTCGTCGACCATGGTCAACAAGGGCCTCGAGGTCATGGAGGCGCACTGGCTTTTCGGCGTCCCCTACGAGGATATCCAGGTCGTGATCCAGCCGCAGAGCATTATCCACTCCATGGTGGAGTATGAGGACGGCGCGGTCATCGCGCAGCTCGGCGTTCCGGACATGAAGCTGCCCATCCAGTACGCGCTGTACTACCCGAAGCGCAGGTTCCTGGCCGGTGACCGCCTCGATTTCGCGAAGATGACGGGGATCGAGATCGACGCCCCGGACGTGAAGAAGTTCCCGGCGCTTTCCCTCGCGTACCGCGCGGGCACCACGGGCGGCAGCCTTCCGACCGTGTTCAACGCGGCGGACGAGGTCGCCGTGGCGGCGTTCTTAAAGAAGAAGATCAGGTACACCGACATCGCCCGCATCATCGGGTCTGCCATGGAGGAGCACGAGAAGCTCGGGCTCATCGCGGAGCCGTCCGTGGAGGAGATCCTTGAGATCCAGAGATCCACGGATGACTGGCTCAGGAAGAAATACAAAGTATGAACATTATCATTGCGCTGATCCTGTTCAGCCTGATCATCGTGTTCCATGAATTCGGGCACTTTACCGCCGCGCGTCTCTGCGGCGTGAAGGTGCTCGAGTTTTCCCTCGGCATGGGTCCCTGCATCCTTTCCCGCCAGGGGAAGGAGACGAAGTATTCGGTGCGCCTCCTGCCCATCGGCGGCTACTGCAGCATGCTCGGGGAGGACACGGACGAGGCGGCCGGACAGGAGGGCAGTTTTTCCGACATGCCCCTTTTCAAACGGTTCGTGATCGTTTTCGCGGGACCGTTCTTTAATTTTATCCTCGCGTTCTTCTGCGCGGCGTACGTCCTTTCGCAGGCGGGCGTGGACCGTCCCGTGGTACGCACCGTCCTTGACGGCTACCCGGCCGCGGAGGCGGGGATCGAGGCGGGCGACGTCCTGACCTCCATCGACGGGAACAGGGTCGTCTTTTTCCGCGACATCAGCACGTACCTCGCCATGGCGCCCGGAAAGACGGTCGATGTGACTGTTCTTCGTGGAAGTACGCCGGCGGGGGACAGGGTCTCCCTTCCGGAACGCACCGGACAGGAGATGACCTTCCGGGTCACGCCGCTTTACAACGAGGAGCACGGCGGGTACATGCTCGGCGTCACGAGCTCCGGGCGCGCCCTCACGGACGGTCCGGCATCCCTTCTTTACTATTCCGTGGAGGAGGTAAGGATCAATATCACGACCACGCTGAAAGGGCTCCTGCAGCTGATCCGCGGGGCGGTCTCGCCGGAATCCATCACGGGACCGGTGGGCATCGTCAGCACGATCGGCGAGACGGTCGACGAGACGAAGCAGTACGGGATCGGGGTCGTGATCCTGAATCTTGTCAACATGGCGCTGCTGCTCAGCGCGAACCTCGGCGTCATGAACCTTCTGCCGCTTCCGGCACTGGACGGCGGAAGGCTGATCATATTTATCTTTGAAGGCCTGTTCCGCCGGGAGATGGACAAGCGCGTGGAGGGGTGGATCCATTTCGCGGGTCTTATTTTCCTCCTTATGCTCATGTCCGTCGTCATGGCGAAGGACGTGATCAGGCTGTTCGGCTAGGAAGGAGCTTAAGTGGCAAGGAACCATACGCATGAAGTGAATATCGGCGGCGTGAGGATCGGGGGGAATGAGCCTGTCAGGATCCAGTCGATGTGCAATACGAAAACAGAGGACGTGAAGGCGACGGTCGCGCAGATCCATGCCCTTGAGGACGCGGGCTGCGAGATCATCCGCTGCGCGGTCCCGACCATGGAGGCCGCGAAGGCCTTCCGCGAGATCAGGAAGGAGATCCGCATCCCCCTGGTCGCGGACATCCATTTCGACTACCGCCTGGCTATCGCGGCCATGGAGAACGGGGCGGACAAGATCCGCATCAACCCCGGCAACATCGGCTCCGAGGAGCGGATCCGCGCGGTCGTCGACTGCGCGAAGGAACGGAACATCCCGATCCGCGTCGGCGTGAATTCCGGCTCCCTGGAGAAGGAGCTGGTAGAAAAGTACCACGGCGTCACGGCGGAGGGGATCGTTGAATCCGCGCTCGACAAGGCGCGGATCATCGAGGACATGGGCTACGGGAACCTGGTGATCAGCATCAAGTCCTCGGACGTCATGATGTGCGTCCGCGCGCATGAGCTGATCGCGGGAAAGACCGACCATCCGCTGCACGTGGGCATCACCGAGGCCGGAACCGTGAAGCGCGGGACCATCAAGTCCTCCGTGGGCCTGGGCATCATCCTCCATGAAGGGATCGGGGACACCATCCGCGTTTCCCTGACCGGGGACCCGGTCGAGGAGGTCTTTGCGGCGAAGGAGATCTTAAGGACGCTCGGACTCAGGAAGGGCGGCGTCGAGGTCGTTTCCTGCCCCACCTGCGGGCGCACGGAGATCGACCTTATAGGCCTTGCGGACCGCGTGGAGACGCTGGCGGCAGCCTACGACGACCTTGACGTCCGCGTCGCGGTCATGGGCTGCGTCGTGAACGGGCCGGGCGAGGCGAAGGAAGCGGATTTCGGGATCGCCGGAGGAAAGGGCGCCGGGATCCTGATCAGGAAGGGCGAGGTGGTCCGCACCATGCCGGAGGAGGAGCTCCTCCCCGCGCTGAAGGCGGAGCTTGACCGCGTGCGGGCGGAGCGTGTCCGTACAGGCGGATGAGGTTTTTGAAATGAAGCGTTTTAACGAGGTTTTCCCGCTCCTTAAGATCGGGGAGCCGGAGGCGTCGCTCCTTCCGCTCCTTATGGTGGAGCGGGTGACGGCTCTGGAGGATCTCTCCGGGATCACAGTCTACGTGAAGAGCCCGTGCCTGGTCGAGGGACAGGTCTTCCGGAAGCTGGAGCAGGAGATCGCACAGCAGCTCTTTCCGAAAAAGAAGCTCCGCGTGAATATCAGGGAGCAGTTCGAACTCTCCGGGTCCTTCAGCCCGGAGTCTGTTTTCGGTGCCATGAAGGACAGTATCATGGAGGAGCTGAAGAAGCGGAACCTCATCGAGTACCGGATCCTTTCGAGGGCGCAGGTCTCCTTCCCGTCCCCCGGCGTCATGGAGTTTGACGTCGAGGACATGCCGCTGAACCGGAACGTCGTGCAGGACTTAAGGAGCTACCTGTCCGATGAGGTCTTCCGGAAGCGTTTCCGGCAGACGGTGGACGTGCGCACCTTCTACGTCCCGTACGAGCCGCCGAAGCGCCGCGAGGAGCCGGAGACGGAGGTGCTTACCTACGCCGCGAAGGAACCTGCGGGCGAGGAGGCCTTCATGCTGGAGGGCGCTTCCCCCGCGGCGGATGCAGCCGCAGCCCCGGAGCATTCCGGGAGCGGGACCGCCGGGACCGGGTCTGCGGGGGCCGAACACAGGACTGCCGCCGGGACACGGGGAGGCTCCGGGAACGGGGCGTCCGGGAAGGGCGGCGCAAAGAACAGCGCAAGAGGCATCGCGAACGACAGCGCAAAGGGCGGCATGAAAAAGGGCTCTGCCGGAAACGACCCCGCCGCAGCGAACGGGCAGGGGAACCGGAACGGAGCGAAGGGCGCGCAGAACGGGCAAAGAGGCTTCGGAAACCGCGCGGACCGCGACGGCTTCCGTAGAAAATGGCAGAAAAGCGACAACCCGGACGTGTTTTACGGCCGGGATTTTGAGGACAGCTTTATCAGCATCCGGGAGATCGTCCAGGTCATGGGCGAGGTGCGCATCCGCGGACAGATCTTCGAGCCGGACCTGAAATACTTCGAGAACCGCGACATGACGCTCGTCACCTTCTCCGTTACGGACTTTACGGACTCCATCTCCGTGAAGATCTTTATCCGCGGCGAGGGCGAGGAGCTTCAGAGCGTGAAGGAGCACGTGAAAGCCGGGGCCTTCGTGAAGGTCTGCGGCATGACCACGATCGACAACCGCGACGGCGAGCTGATCATCGGCTCGGTGCGCGGGCTTAAGGTGAGCGAGCCGGTCCAGACGAACAGCCGGAAGGACACTGCCCAGCTTAAGCGCGTGGAGCTCCACTGCCACACAAAGATGAGCGATCTGGACGCCGTTTCCTCCGCCTCCGACATCATCAAAACCGCGAAGAAGTGGGGGATGGACGCCATCGCCATCACGGACCACGGAAACGTGCAGGCTTTCCCGGAGGCGTGGAAGACTGTTTCCAAGGACCCTGCCGCGTTCCCGAAGGTGATCCTCGGCGTGGAGGGATACCTGGTGGACGACCTGAAGGAGCTTGTCGTGGAGCCGCGGGATTTCACGCTGGATTCCTCCTTCGTCGTGTTCGATATCGAGACCACGGGCTTCTCCGCGGTGAAGAACCGCATCATCGAGATCGGCGCCGTGAAGGTCGAGGGAGGAAGGATCACGGACAGGTTTTCGACCTTCGTGAACCCGGAGGCCCCGATCCCGTTCCGCATCGAACAGCTGACCGGCATCAATGACGGGATGGTCGCGGACGCGCCTCCCATAGAGAAGGTGCTTCCGGAATTCTTAAGGTTCTGCGAGGGCTGCGCTGTGGTAGCGCACAACGCGGCGTTCGACACCGGCTTTATCCGCGAGAACGCGCGCCGTTTGGGGATCAGCTACAGCCCGACCATCCTTGACACAGTGAGCCTCGCGCATATCCTCCTTCCGCGGCTGAACCGCTACAAGCTCGACACCGTAGCGCGCGAGCTCGGCGTTTCGCTTGAAAACCATCACAGGGCAGTGGACGATGCCGGCTGCACGGCCGGGATCTTCGTCCGCTTTATCGCCATGCTGAAGGAACGCGGCATGGTCACCCTGAAGGACGTCTGCAGCCTCCAGGAGGCAAGCCCCGAGGCAGTCCGGAAGATGAACACCTACCACGTCATCATCCTCGTGAAGAACGAGGTGGGGCGCGTGAACCTGTACCGCCTGATCTCCGACTCGAACCTCCTGTACTTTAACAAGCGGCCGAGGATCCCGAAGAGCGAGCTCATGAAGTACCGCGAGGGACTTATCATCGGGAGCGCCTGCGAGGCAGGAGAGCTTTTCCAGGCACTGCTCCGGGACGAGTCGGAGGACGAGATCGGGCGCATCGTCCGCTTCTATGACTACCTCGAGATCCAGCCGGTCGGGAACAACCTTTTCATGATCGGGGACGACCACTACGCGGTGGAGTCGGAGGAGGACATCAAGGACCTGAACCGGCGCATCGTGAAGCTCGGGGAGGTGTACGAGAAGCCGGTCTGCGCGACCTGCGACGTACATTTCCTGAATCCGGAGGACGAGATCTACCGGCGGATGATCTTCTTCGGCAACAAATACGACGACGCGGACCGGCAGCCGCCGCTGTTCCTCCGCACCACGGAGGAGATGCTAAGGGAGTTCGACTACCTTGGCCCGGAAAAATGCGAGGAGGTCGTCATCACCAACACGCGCCGGATCGCGGACATGGTGGAGCGCATCTCCCCGGTCCGTCCCGACAAGTGTCCGCCGGTCATCCCGGATTCCGACAAGAAGCTTACGGAATCCTGCTATAAGAAGGCGCACGAGCAGTACGGGGAGGAGCTCCCGAAGATCGTCGTGGACCGCCTTGAGAAGGAGCTGAGCTCCATCATCAAGAACGGCTTCGCGGTCATGTACATCATCGCGCAGGAGCTCGTGAAGCACTCGAACGACGAGGGCTACCTCGTCGGTTCCAGAGGCTCGGTCGGGTCCTCCTTTGTCGCCTACACGGCAGGCATCACGGAGGTGAACCCGCTCCCGCCGCATTATTACTGTCCGGAGTGCAAGTATTCGGATTTCGACTCCGAGATCCCGAAGGCTTATGCCGGGACGGCCGGCTGCGACATGCCGGACGCGGTCTGCCCGCGCTGCGGGAAGCCGCTGAAGAAGGACGGCTTCGACATCCCCTTCGAGACCTTCCTTGGCTTCAAGGGGGACAAGGAGCCTGATATCGACCTTAACTTCTCCGGCGAGAACCAGTCGTCCGCCCACGCCTACACGGAGGTCATCTTCGGCAAGGGGCAGACCTTCCGCGCGGGGACGGTCGGCACGCTTGCCGACAAGACCGCCTTCGGCTACGTGAAGAACTATTTCGAGGAGCACGGGGAGCGGAAGAGGAAGTGCGAGATCAGCCGCCTGGTCCAGGGCTGCGTCGGCGTGCGCCGCACGACCGGACAGCACCCGGGCGGCATCGTGGTCCTCCCGAAGGGCGAGTCCATCTATTCGTTCACGCCGATCCAGCATCCCGCGAACGACATGACCACGCCGATCATCACGACACACTTCGAGTACCACGCGATCGACCATAACCTCCTGAAGCTCGATATCCTGGGGCACCAGGACCCGACCATGATCCGGATGCTGCAGGACCTGACCGGGATAGACCCGGTAAAGGATATCCCGCTCGACTCAAAGGAGGTCATGAGCCTCTTCCAGAACACGTCCGCCCTGAACGTCCGGCCCGAGGATATCCTGGGCTGCAGGCTCGGCGCGCTCGGGATCCCGGAGTTCGGCACGGACTTCGCCATGAACATGGTCATCGAGGCAAAGCCGAAGGGCTTTTCCGATCTTGTCCGTATCGCTGGCCTCGCGCACGGCACGGACGTCTGGCAGGGCAACGCGGAGGTCCTGATCAGCGAAGGGACCGCCACGATCCAGACAGCCATCTGTACGCGTGACGACATCATGCTGGGACTCATCAAGTGGGGCATGGACCCGCAGGAGTCCTTCAAGATCATGGAGAGCGTCAGAAAGGGCAAGGGCCTTACGCCGGACTGGGAGGCGCACATGAAGGAGCATAACGTTCCCGACTGGTATATCTGGTCCTGCAAGAAGATCAAGTACATGTTCCCGAAGGCGCATGCCGCCGCGTACGTCATGATGGCGTGGCGCATCGGGTACTGCAAGATCTTTTACCCGCTCGCCTACTACGCGGCGTTCTTCTCGATCCGCGCCACCGGCTTCTCCTATGAGCTCATGTGCTTCGGAAAGGAGAAGCTGGAGTATGTGATCGACAGCCTCCAGAAGCGGAAGGGGTCCCGCGACAACCCTCTGACCCCGAAGGACGAGGACACGATCAAGGACGGCAGGATCGTGCAGGAGATGTACGCGCGCGGCTTTGAGTTCATGCCGATCGACATCTACCGCGTCCAGGCGACGCGATTCTCGATCATCGACGGGAAGCTCATGCCGTCGCTCACCTCGATCGACGGACTGGGCGAGAGCGCTGCAAGGGATATCGTCGCCGCGGCGAAGAACGGAGAGTTTATCTCAAAGGATGATTTCAGGACAAGGAGCGGGACAGGACAGAGCACCTGCGACCTTTTATCAAGGCTCGGTATCCTGAATGACCTCCCGGAGTCAAACCAGCTGTCGATCTTTGATCTTGGGTTTTCGTGATAACAGCGGCAAAGAGGCTGGTACTGGCCGCGGCGCGCGGCAATCCTCCGTGTCCGCTCGGGTGCAGCTTACATTCGTCCGCCATCCTGCGGACAGTTTTACAGTCCGCGTCTGTCGGACGTCTGTATAGCACACGGCGGACACGGAGGATTGCCGTGCGCCGCTGCCGGGGTCAGTCTGCGCGCCGGCAGGTCCGGCTGCCGCGTTCTGTACCTCGCGAAAAACATGAAAAAAGCCCGCAAAAAGGTTGACATCCCCCGGTTTTTCAAGTAGAATAGCAGAGCAATCGAGGCGTGGCTCAGTTTGGTAGAGCGCAGCGTTCGGGACGCTGAGGCCGCAAGTTCGAATCTTGTCGCCTCGACTCGCATCGCAGGATGCGAAACCTATGTTTCAGGGCCGATTGGTCAAGCGGTCAAGACGGCGCCCTCTCACGGCGCAAACCCGGGTTCGATTCCCGGATCGGTCACGAAAGAACCGGAACCCTGAAGGATCCGGTTCTTTTTTATATGATACCGTGCGGTCCGTCCGTCACGGAGAAGATGCTTCTGTAGCGCAGTTGGTAGCGCAACGCATTCGTAATGCGTGGGTCGCCGGTTCGAGTCCGGCCAGAAGCTTTTTTTTTGTGCCTGAAATAGAATTTTTTAATTGCATATGTAACCTGTTTCATTTATGATAGGATTATCATTCGGTATTTACCTTTTGATATCATGTACAGATATTTCTTTCCGGAGACACCTCCTGTAAGATATCTGATCTGACTTTTTGGTCAAATGAAAAACAGAAAGGAACGCGTGGGAGCATGGACAGGAAGACGATCATTGAAGGCCAGAGTGAATTCAGTTCGCGGGTCGGCATGTTCCGGCCGAAATTCAATGCCACGCAGAACAGGATCGCGGATTTCCTGCTGGCGGACGAACAGGCAGTGCTGGATATGAGCATCTATGAAATGGCGGAGAAGATCGGGACCAGCGTGGCGACGGTGACCCGTTTCTGCCAGTTCATCGGCTACAGCGGCCTTGCTGACATGAAGTTCCACATGCAGCAGCAGGCTGTGGCTCTTGAGAAGGACATCGGCATCACCCGCAGCGACAGCGTCAACGTGATCAAGCAGAAAATGATGCAGTTCAGTGAGAACGCGCTTCACAACTGTCTTATGAATCTTGACAACGAAGCGCTCGAGAAGGCGATCGACCTTGTCGGGAACGCAAAGCGGATCATGCTGACCGCAAGCGGAAGCGCGGGCGGAGTCGCGAAGACCGCGGTCGGGCTTTTCATGAACATGGGCTTCAATGCCTTCACTGTCGAGGACCAGCTCCTGCAGCTCCGCACGGCTGCCAACCTCGGAAAGGATGACATCCTGATCGCCATAAGCTACGACGGCCGCGCAAAGAGCACGGGCGATGCCATGATGCTTGCGCAGAATGCCGGAGCGAAGGTGATCCTGGTGACCTCCCTGACGGATTCGCTTCTTGCAAGGTACGCGGACATCCTGCTCCTTACGCAGGCGCGCGCGGCCGGCAATGCCATGAATATCACGGCAACCTCTCTCTGCCAGCTGAGCATCCTGCAGCTCCTGATGGTCGGGGCTGTAACGCGTTACTATGATAGGTTCAACAGTAAGAGCCGGCTGCAGCTGAAGCTCAGCGATATGGACCGTTATGATATGAAACAGAAGGAGATCACGATGAGCGCCGCAAGAAGCGGCGGAGATCAGTAAAAAAAGAATTCCTGCTTACACAGACTGCCGTATTATGCCGGCCGCAAGGCTGCATGATGCGGCTCTTTTTTATCTCAGCGGGAGAAGCCCCCCAGCTGCGGGATTTGAACCTGATTCGTAGATTCTGCACAAAACCGCGGTGGAAAATTGTGCATAGTTACAATTTTGAAATTTATACTTGAAACACGTTACACGCGGGTGTAAGATACTGGTAGAAACAAGATACAGAAATATACATGGATTAAAGTAATATGATACACGTAGCGACCGGATCAGAAACTGAATACAGAGCAGGATCAAAGAACCGGAATTGCAGAGCAAAAAACCAGAACCAAAAACCGGAAACCAGAAACAGTACACAGTAAAGACGGCAACATGTAAAACAGTAGCCCCGGACAGCAGAGGCTGTCACAGTAGAAGAGGAGGAACAGTATCATGGCAGTTGGTAAGAGGATCTACCTTAAGAGAAACATGCCCGATCACGATGTAATGATGCAGTTCAAGAATATTCCGGCGTCCAATACCGCGGACTGCATGGGAAGAAGCTGCGCGATGAACCCGAGGATCCATCTGGTGTCCAGCCCGAAGGACCAGATGATGGTCGGGCCGGCCTTTACGGTCAAGTGCCGCGCAGGCGACAACCTGGCGCTGCACGCTGCCCTGAACCTCTGCAGCGAGGGCGACGTCCTGGTCGTCTCCAACGAAGAGGACAACACCCGCGCACTGATGGGCGAGGTCATGATGGCTTACCTGTATCTTCAGAAGAAGGTCGCCGGCATCGTCCTCGACGGACCGATCCGTGACATCGATGAGATCGGCAAGTGGGATTTCCCGGTCTACGCGACCGGAACCACGCCGGGCGGCCCCTACAAGGAGGGACCGGGCGAGGTGAACGTCCCGATCGCATGCGGCGGCATCAGCGTTGAGCCGGGCGATATCATCCTCGCGGACCCGGACGGCGTCATCGTTATCCCGAGAAACGACGCGGCGACTATCCTTGAGGACGCGAAGAAGTTCTGCGCGGCAGATGCCGGCAAGCTGGAGAAGACCCGTCAGGGTACCATCAACCGCGGATGGGTCGACAAGGCCCTGGCTGACAAGGACTTCGAGTTCATCGACGACGTATACCGCGCCTGACCAGGGAGCGAAGCGTATCGCGAATGTCCGTTTTTACGGAAAGCTCCGGGTGCGGCCGGGGACGGATACCCGGAACATGCAATAAAGGACATCAAATACGGAACAAAGAAACAGATCAGACAAATTTCAGATAAAGATTATCAGAAAAACAGGAGCGTGCCGGCGAAGGACCGGCGGAAAGGAGCGCAACATGGGATGGAAGATTTTACTGCCGCAGGAGATCATGTCCGAGGGAAGGAAGCTGCTTGAGGATGCAGGCCACGAGCTGATCATGGGCCGCGGCTTTGAGACCGAGGATGTCCTCGAGGATATGAAGAAGTATCAGCCGGACGCGATGATCGTCCGCATCACCCCGATCACGAGAGAGGTCATTGAGGCCAATCCGAACCTGAAGGTTATCGTACGCCATGGCGCAGGCTTCGACACTGTCGACCTCAAGGCATGCGAAGACAACAACGTCAAGACCCTGTACGCCCCGGTCGCGAACAGCACCTCCGTCGCTGAGACCGCGCTGCTTCTGATGTTCGAGACCTCCAGAAACGTTACCGTCCTTCACAAGACCTGGGTCAACGAGTTCTACAAGGCGAAGCTGAAGGTCAGGAAGAACACCCTGAACGGCAAGACCCTGGGCCTTGTCGGCTGCGGAAACATCGGGAGCCGCGTTGCCACCAGAGCGCTGGCTCTTGAGATGAACGTCCTGGCTTATGATCCCTACAAGCCGGCGAAGGATTTCCCGGACGGCGTCGAGGTCGTCCGTGACCTGGAACGCATCTTCAGGGAGTGCGATTATGTTTCCCTGCACGCGCCGGCGACCCCGGTCACGAGGAACATGGTCAACAAGGAGACCCTGGCGATGATGAAGCCCACCGCGATCCTGATCAACACCGCCCGCGGCGCGCTTGTCGTCGAGGAGGATCTCTACGAGGCATGCAAGAACGGCGTCATCACCGCCGCAGGCCTTGACGCGATCCGCCAGGAGCCGGTGGATCCGAAGAACCCGCTTCTTACGCTGGATAATGTCATCATCTATCCGCACATCGGCGGCAACACCGCTGAGGCCGCGCACAGAGCGTCCTATTTCTCCGCGATGGGCATTCAGGAGGTCTATGAAGGCAAGGAGCCGACCTGGCCGATCAACAATATCGACTACACCACCGCGAAGACCTACGACGACGTGAAGTTCCCGACAAAGAAGCCGGCAGGAATGTTTGATTTCTGACCGCGCCGCAGGATCATTCCTAAAGGGGAAGGAGCATAACTGCTCCTTCTTTTTTTTATGTTATAATAAAAAATGATCAGAAAAATGGCTTTTCATGAAGGCCGCCGACAAAGACTGAAGATGGTGGATAGCATATGAAGGATATGATAAAAAAGCTGAGGAACAGCATGGAGGCCAACGTGATCGGCATCGTAGTCGCAGCGATCCTCCTGTATGGGGCGATCATCACTGTGGTCTTCTGCAGAAGCTTTTCCGTAAGCTTTACGGAGGAGTTTTCCAAGACGGCTTATCATATGGCGAATACGGCATCGGTCCTGGTGAATGGTGACCACATCGACAAGTACCTTGCCGGGGAAGAGATGGAAGAATACCGTAACTCCAAGAGGTATCTGGATACCTTCTGCCGGAGGATGAATGTGTCCATGATCTATGTCATCCGGGTGGATACCAGTGATTACGGGAGCTTTCGTTCCGTGTTTGACTGTATCAACAACAGCGCGGGCGATACTGATTACAAGGAGTGGGAGCTGGGACACTACCGGGAAACAGGCGGTGAGGGGTACCGGCAGATCTATCAGGACCTTTATGAGACCGGAATGCCGTACGGAACGTTCTTCAACATGAATCCGGTGGACAACATCAAGCCGTATATCACAACGCTTGTGCCTGTCCTGGATTCCACCGGTGCCACGGCAGCCATCCTCTGCCTTCAGCGGCCCGCCAGCCAGTTTTATGAGTTCCTGATGCCGTACATGGCCTCGGTAGCGCTGATGACCTTCTTTCTCGCCCTGCTTTGCGGATGCTTCCTTTTTGATTTCCTGAGGAGGCAGGTCCTCCGGCCGATCCGGAAGGTCTCAAGGGAAGCGACACGGTTCGCGCGGGAAAATACCTCCGGGGATCCCATCACCGGCATCAGCAGGTATTATGAGATCTCGGAGCTGGCGAGATCCATCGAAACGATGGAGGCTGACATGGTCAGCTATATGCAGCATCTGACGGAAGCCACTGCCGAAAAGGAGCGGATGCGCGCGGAACTGTCCCTTGCCAGCACCATCCAGGAAAACGCGCTGCCGAACAGGTTCCCGGCCTTCCCCGACCGGAAGGACTTTGATATCCATGCCTCCATGACACCGGCCAAAGAGGTCGGAGGAGATTTTTACAATTTCTTCCTGATCGATCCTGACCATCTGCTCCTGATGATCGGCGACGTCTCTGACAAGGGGGTCCCGGCAGCGCTGTTCATGATGCAGAACAATATCATCCTGTGCGACCGGGCCCAGATGGGAGGTACGCCCCGGGAGATCCTGGAGTTCGTGAACGGCAGACTCTGTGAACAGGAGCAGCTGGATATGTTCGTCACGCTCTGGGTAGGTATCCTTGAGCTTTCTACGGGAAGCCTCGTATTCGCGAACGCCGGACATGAGGATGCCGCCATTTACCGTAAGAACGGATCATTTCAAATATACAAGACAAAGCACAGCATGGTATGCGGCGCGATCCCGGGTATCAGATACAGGGATTTCGAGCTTAAGATGGAGCCCGGCGATAAGCTGTTCATTTATACGGACGGCGTTCCTGAAGCGTCGGACAGGAACGACAATATGTTTACTGCGGGCAGAATGCTCGACGCCCTGAATGAGTACAGGGACGGAACGCCCAGGGAGATCCTGGAAGGAGTCCGCCGGAATGTACAGAGCTTCGTTGGAGATGCCCTGCAGTTTGACGATCTGACCATGCTATGCGTTGAGTACCGGGGGATGGAAGGATGAAGCGGAGCTTCAGGGCTTTTATTCTGGCAGCTGTGCTGACCTTCTGTATCAGTGCCGGCGGAATGACGGGCCGCGCGGACGCGGGAACGGGATCCCGGGAGCGGGGAACTGCTCCGGTGACCCGGGAAACGGAAGAGGAAACAGCGGAGACGGAGCAGGCCTTTTACATGACGGAGATCACGGATGAACTCATGGAGCGGATGCGCGGAAGATCCTGGAAGGACGGCTGCACGCTTCCGCGGGAGGACCTGAGATATCTGCACCTCCTGCACCGGGATCCTGAGGGAGAGGTCCGGGAGGGGGAGATGGTCTGCAATGTCCATATCGCGGACACGCTTCTGGAGATCTTCCGGGAGCTTTTCGAGGCGGGCTACCCTATCGAAAAGATCCGCCTGGTGGATGAATATGATGCCGTGGATGAGCTCTCCATGCAGGACAACAATTCCTCCTGTTTCAATTTCCGGTTTATCTCGTCAACTGCAAGAGTCTCAAAGCACGGCATCGGAATGGCGGTGGATATCAACCCGCTCTATAATCCCTGTGTGAAGAAGGCGGGCGGGCGGTTACGTATTGAACCGGCTGCCGGCGCCGCTTATGCGGACCGGAGCGGTGATTTCCCCTTAAAGATCGACGAAAACGATCTCTGTTACAGCATCTTCCGGGCCCACGGGTTCGAATGGGGCGGAAGCTGGAGGAGCGTAAAAGACTATCAGCACTTTGAGGTCCCGACGGAAACGATCCGGACCTGGTACCCTGATTACGGAACCTGATACCGCTGGCCGGCCGGTATGCACCCGCGCAGGCACGCGGTCTGTTTACCGGCAATACCGCATGAAAAAAGATCCCCGCGGAATGATGAACGCGGGGATCTTTTCATGCTCAGCGGTGCTTCAGACGGCAGATCAGCTGGGTCATGGTGCCCATAGGGCAGAAGCTGCACCAGGTACGGGGACGGTACAGCGCCATGACGATGAGTCCGATCAGGGTGGAGGTCAGCATGATGCTGTAGAAACCGAAGCTGTACTGTGCTGCCCAGTCCGGAACCAGTCCGGGCGTATAGGCGAAGCTCCACGGGACGCGGAAGGTCCAGAAGAGCTTGATGGCCTGCCGGAGCGAGGAGGCGCCGGAAAAGACCAGCCAGGTCCGGAACAGCATATTGCCGAACATGGTCATGAAGAAGACAAGGAACCCGTACCGGAAGGCCTTCGAGGAGATCCACCGGGGCGCGGGACGGTTCCTGGAAAGCTTTTTCTTTTCCCCGAGGACGGTGAGCAGCTGGCCGCGTCCGCAGAGATTGTTGCAGAACCATTTGTCCCCGCCGAAGACGGCGATAAGAATGGGGACCATAAAGTCGATCATGCCGAGCCAGGCGAACACGATATTGAAGAATCCGAGGGCAAAATAGATGACAGTCCAAACCCAGAGCCAGTCATACCAACGGGGCAGCCGTCTGGCGCCTGCCTTCACCGAGGGGACGGGCTCCGGCCGGTCCAGGACCCGGATGCAGTCTGCCGGGCAGGTCTTTGCGCATTTGCCGCAGCCCACGCAGAGCTCCGGGTCCGCGAAGGCGTGGATCCCCTGCTTTACTGAGAGCGCGCCCTTCGGGCATTCCTTAACACAGGCGCCGCATGAAACGCAGCGGTGTTCGTCGACCATTGCAATACGTCTGATCATATTATTCCATCCTTTTTCCGGAGAAACTCCGGATAACTCCTGAAGAACAGGTACAAGCTGAAAAGAGGGCAGAAGCAGAAACCGGGAAAGAAGTAGAAACCGGGGAAGAAGCAGAAACCATGGAGCCGGTTTAAGCAGAGCCTGCCTGATATCAAGTATACACGGATATCCATGAAAAGTCCCTGAAAGCGGAAAAATGACTGGATCATATTTCCTGCTTCCTCCGGAAGCGGGAGGGGATTCAGATATGAAATATGTTTCACTTAAAGAGCTCCAGAGGATCACAGAAAGATTGTAAAACTGGAAAACTGCACAAAAAGACGACTGATAATTGTACATAGTTACAAATTTAAAAAAGTATTTGAAATATGTTTCATAATGGCGTTTAATGTAACCAGAAACAAAATACAAAGAAATAAACGTAACAAGTTAACATTCCTGCTCTGTACGAACCATTATAAACCAGACCGAACCAAATTCTTTGAACCAGACTGAAAGGAGTCCCAATATGAAAAAGATGTTTGCTGCTGTCCTTGCACTTTCCATGGCTGCCCTGACTGCTTGCGGAGGTTCTTCTTCCTCTGCTCCGGCAACGACCGCTGCCGCTGCGCAGGCTGCGTCCGCTGATACCACCGCTGCTGCCGCTGCCGCAGGCGAGACCGACTGGCCTACCGGTACCGTCAGTGTCACGGTTCCCTACAACGCAGGCGGCGACACCGATACCTACTGCCGCGCCCTGTTTGACCGCGTCGGCAAGAAGCTTGGCCAGACCTTCGTCGTTACCAACCTGACCGGCGGATCCGGCATGGTCGCAGCGATGGACGTCATGCAGAAGAAGCCGGACGGCTACACTGTTCTGTTCAACCACACAGGCGCATCCCTGGTTCAGGAAGCCACCGGCAGCGTCGAGTTCTCCTACACCAATGATTTCACCAACTGCTGCACCGTCGCCCTTGACCAGACCTACACGCTCTGCACAGTCTCCCCGGACGGCCAGTACAAGCAGTACAGCAAGGGCTTTACGGATCTTGCCGGCATGATCGATTACGCAAAGGCAAATCCGGGCCAGCTCCGTTACTCCACTGTTTTCGGTTCCACCACGCAGTATGTCGGCCAGACTCTTGAGAAGCAGGCAGGCGTACAGTTCGACAACATCGACGTCGGAACCTCCGCCGGCGACCGTCTTGCTGCGATGCTCGGCGGACAGGTAGATATCGCGGCCTTCAACTTCACGAACATCGCGGACTATGTCGAGGCAGGCGACCTGGTCGTCCTGGGCGTCATGGCAGAAGAGAAGGTCGACGGCATCGACTTCCCGACCTTCAAGGAGCTTGGCTATGATGTCGTCAGCCAGAAGAAGTATGAGGTGAAGTTCCCGAAGGGCACCGACCAGGCGATCGTTGACAAGCTTGCCGCTGCCTGCAAGGAAGTCGTTGAGGATCCGGAGTTCGCGGAGGTCCTGAAGACCTACTACGCTGAGCCGCTGTACCGCGACGCTGCCACGATGAACACCGAGGATCCGGCAGAGGTCGAAGAGCTGAAAGCAGGCCTTGCGCAGTAACATCAAATGAGCTGTACGGAGGGGCGGTCTGTAAGGACAGCCCCTTCTGAAAAAGAAGGGAGATCTATCCATGACGAACAAACAGCGTAATCTCCTGACCTCCGTCCTCTTTCTGGCTTTCGGCATCTTCTTTTTCATGCAGGCCCAGGGAGTCAAGCACATGATTCCGAGTGACGTTGGTTCAGGATATGTTCCGGCCTTCATCTGCGGCTGCCTCATCGTGGTATCCGCTGCCAAGCTGATCATCACACTCACAAGAAAAGATCCGGCGGACAATGTGAAGAAGAGCAGTGACTCCAGCACCGTGGGCGGTGTCGTGACGATCCTCATCATGCTGGTCTACATGCTGGCTTTCGAGCCCGTCGGCTTCATCATTTCCAGCATCATCTTCCTGTTTGCCCTGATGAACTGGTTCGCGAACAATGAGAACCGCAACATTCCGCTTTTCGCCATCATCTCGGTCCTGCTTCCGGTGGCGGTCGACGCACTCTTCGTCTTTGTCATCAAGATGCCGCTTCCGAAGGGCATCATCGGATTCTGAGAAAGGAGGAACAACTGAATGGTACCTGCAAATATGATCGCTGAAGCGTTTGCCAATACATTTACACCCATGTGTCTGTTCCTCATCTGGTTCGGAACAGTCATCGGAATCATCTTCGGTTCCATCCCCGGCCTGTCCGCAACGATGGCAGTCGTCCTGTTCCTGCCGCTGACCTTCGGAATGGAGACCACCCAGGGCCTCGCGCTTCTCTGTGGTCTGTACATGGGCGGCATCTCCGGCGGACTGATCTCCGCGATCCTCTTAAAGATCCCCGGAACTCCCTCCTCCATCTCCACCGTGTTCGACGGCGGTCCCATGGCGGAGAAAGGAGAGGCGGGCCGCGCCCTCGGCGTCGGCATCCTGTTCTCCTTCCTCGGTTCCGTTCTCGGTATCTTTGCCCTGATGTTCGTCTCCCCGCTGCTCGCGAAGGTCTGCCTTCTCTTCAGCGCGGCTGACTATTTCGCGGTCGCGGTCTTCGCGCTGTCCATCATCGCCTCCCTTTCCGGCAAGGATATGCTGAACGGCCTGATCTCCGGCCTCATCGGCATCGCCCTTTCCATGGTCGGCATGGCCCCCATCGACGCGGTGGTCCGCTTTACCTTCGGAAACTACCAGCTGATGTCCGGCTTTGACATTACGGTGCTTCTGATCGGTGTCTTCGCTATCATTGACATCATTCTCTCCGGCTTCGGCAGGGACCACCTGGCGGACAAGATGGAGAAGAAGAAATACAAGCTGAAGGGCTACGGCCTGTCCATGAAAGAGTTCATGGAGCAGATCCCGAACACCATCATCTCCGCTGTGATCGGTATCGGCATCGGCATCCTTCCCGGCATCGGCGGTTCCACCTCAGGTCTCCTGGCATACACCGCAGCACGCAACCGCTCCAAGTATCCGGAGAAGTTCGGTACCGGCATTATCGATGGCGTCATTGCTTCCGAGACCGCGAACAACGCGACCATCGGCGGCTCCATGATCCCGCTGCTCTGCATGGGTATCCCGGGCAACACCGTTTCCGCGATCTTCCTGGGCGGTCTTCAGGTTCACGCCATCAGCCCCGGTCCGCTGATCTTCAACAAATCCGGACAGTACGTCTACGGTATTTACCTGGCTCTGATCATCTCCTCGATCTTTATGCTGATCTTCGAGAGAGCCGGCTTGCCCATCTTCGTAAAGCTTCTTGATATTCCGAAGCACATCCTGCTTCCCTGCATCGTGGTCATGTGCTGCGTCGGCGGATATTCCGCAAACAGCCGCGTCTTCGACGTGCAGTGCATCCTGTTCTTCGGTCTCCTGGGCCTGCTGTTCAAGGCCCTGAAGATCCCGAGCACGCCGCTGATCATCGGCTTCATCGTCGGCAGCATGTTCGAAAAGAACCTGCGCCAGGCGCTCCAGGCCGGCCACGGCAGCTGGACTGTGTTCTTAGGCAGACCGATCGCAATGGCATTCCTGATCATCACCGTGATCTCCTGCGCGATGACCGTGCGGAAGAACATGCAGGATAAGAAGGCAGCCGCAGGAAAGGAATTCGACACCTCTGAAGAGGATGGCTGATGTGTGGAGCACTTAGTGTATTCCATACAGGCTGTGCTATAGTCGGTTTGGTTCTGCAAGGAGCCTTTCCATATGGTTCGGGAACCGGGTGCCTCATGCGCCCGGTTCCTCTGTACTGCCGGGTTCCTTCCATAATATAATTGAGATAAAAGATCCGGAGGACCGGCTGCGCTTTCCGGCGCGGAAAGGAGAAGACAGATGCTTTTACTGAAAAACGGACATGTGGTCGACCCGCTGAACGGGACCGACCGGGTCTGCGATATTGCTGTGGAGGGAAGCCGGATCCTTAAGACCGGAGAGGAGCTTCCGTCATCCCCGAAGGACAATGTGATCGATGCCGCCGGATGCTATGTGGTGCCGGGACTTATCGATCACCATGCCCACGTGCAGCCCCTCGCGAAGATCGGCCTGCCCACGGAGGCAAGCTGCTTTGCCTCCGGTGTCACGACGGTGGTGGACGCGGGCAGCACCGGGTGCGCGAACTACATTTATCATCAGGGGATCCTGGAGCGGCTCCGGGTGAACGTGCGGGCATATCTGAATGTCTGCACCACAGGCCTTGACAGTCTCCCGGGATGCCTTGAGGACGTTGATCCGGCGCACTGGGACCGCGCGGGGATCAGGGAATGCTTTGACCGCTTCGGAAAGAAGGCCGGAGGGCGACTCGCGGGACTGAAGCTCAGGACCAGCGCGCCGATCGTGAAGGAGCTTGGATACAAGGTGCTGGAGGAGACGGTGAAGCTGGGAGAGGAGCTTGGCGTTCCCGTGATGGTCCACTGCACGAACCCGCCGGGCCCGCTCGGCGACCTTCTTAAGCTCCTCCGCCCGGGCGATACCATCACCCACATGTACATGAACATCGGCCCGGACCTGATCAACGAGGAGGGAGAGGTCATCCCGGAAGCCTGGGAGGCCCGCGAGCGGGGTGTGTACTTTGAAGCGGCTGATGCCCGCGCGCACTTCGGGATGCCGGTGGCCCAGGCGGCGATCGCCCAGGGCTTCCTTCCGGACTTCATCGCGACGGACACCACGAAGCTCAGCATGAACCTCCGTCCCACAGCCTTCAGTATGGCGATGCAGATCGCGAAGTATACGGCGCTTGGCATCCGGTTCGGGAAGGTGATCGAGTGCGCGACAGTCAATCCGGCGCGGCAGCTCGGCCTTCTTGACATCGCGGGCTCCCTTACGGAGGGGCATCCCGCTGACATCGCCGTGTTCCGCCCGGTCGACATGGAGACGGTCCACGGCGACCGGCCATACGGGGCGCCGGGACAGCATCTCATCACCGGGCACAGGGTGTACCAGCCGGTGCTGACCGTGAAGAACGGGGAGATGGTCTACCGCGACGTGACATTCTGAATCTGCCCCGGGACATAAACTGAAAAAACTGCCGCGCCAGGCTCTGCGTGAGAAGGATCCCCGATGGAACTTCCCGTAAAACCGGCGCGGCAGTTTTTAGTATCACTTTAGTACCACACAGGGTAATATGATATACTATACTACAAAGATGGTATTCCCTGTTTCTGGTGTTGATACAGGCAGATAAAGGAGGCAGGCGATGTTTGACGGAATCATACCGGCTCTGAATGAGCTTATCCGGGATCTTGGCAGTGTGGATATGACTGCGGGGATGCTTTACTGCGCGGTCGGACTGGTTGCCTCTCTTTTGTGCTGTCTGGAAGGTGTCCGGATCTACAAGGCGGTGCTGCTGGCCTACGGATTCGTGAACGGCTTCAACCTGGCGACAGATTTCATAGACCTGGTCCCGCAGGACAAGATCCCCGAGTTTTTCGCGGAAGACTGGCAGTTCATGTTCCGCGTGATGTGCGGCCTGCTTCTTGGGGTCTTTGCCTACAAGATCATGCTGCTCGGTATCTTTTCCGCGGTCTTCCGCGTCATGCGTGTGAACCTCGCGGACTATTTCACCGGTACGTACGCCTCGGTCCTTTCGCTGGCTGCCGCAGGCGGGCTCGCCTGGTTTTCGGTAAAGATGACGCGTCCGGTGCTCGTGATCGTGACGGCGGTCGCCGGAGGCTTTTCGGCGGTGTATTTTTTCCAGAGGCTCCTGCCAATATTTCCGTATGATCTGGGGGACATGTTCCCTCCGGTCTCATCCCCGTTCTGGATGGCCGTAAAGGTCTTCATCTCAGCGGCGGGCGTGGGCGTTCAGGATATCAGGGAGCCGCGATGAAGCTCATAAAAAACAGAGGACCCTTCAGGGGTCCTCTTTCTGTCTTAAAACCACGCGGCAGCCGCGCGGTTCTTTTCAAGTCTGCCTGTGATATGCGCGGTTCACCGGCCATTACGCTTCGGCAGGCTTCCCGTTTCTTGTATACTGGCGGAAGGTGTAGCGGATCCCGTTCCATTCATGGGGTCTGCTTTCTTCGGTAAGCGACCACTCCGGCAGCGTATCAAGATCCGGGATGCGGCGGTCTGCCTCGAATTCCGCGTCGATCATGGTGATCACCGCGCCGTCGCAGTACGGGAGGAACAGGCTGTATACGGACGCCCCCCCGATGATCATGACGTCGTCGGGCGGAAGCTCCTTAAGGAGGGAGAGTGCCTCGGAAAGACTGTGGACCACAGTGACATTGTCCCTCTGAAAGCCGGGGTCCCTTGTGAGGACGATGTTGGTGCGGTCCTTCAGCGCGCGGCCTCCCGGAAGGCTGTCGAGCGTTTTCCGGCCCATGACGACGGTCTTTCCGACGGTCATCTGTTTAAAGAAGCGCTGGTCCTCCGGGATGCGGACCAGGAGCCCGCCGTTGTTACCGATGGACCAGTTCCTGTCTGCAGCGGCAATGATCTTCATATGTGGTGTCCTTTCTGTTTTCTCATGAGCCCCGCGGTCTAAGCGGGGCTCTTCCTGTGCCGTCGGAGATGCGGCCGAAGGAAAAACCGGAAATGCTCATGGATGCCTCTTTTTTCGGGTTCGTTCCGGACCATGGAACCGGCCTGTCCTGTATTCCAGTATAACTGCTTTTTTTCGCCGGGAACAGAGATTAATATAGGGCCTCCGGCAGGTTTTTCTCCGGGAGCAGAAATATTGAATGAAGCTTGACCGGATTTTACGCACAGGAGTAAAAATATATTATTGGGAATCCCTTCCCGGCGGGCAATAATATGACATAATAGGAGACGTAGAACCGGCTCCGGCAGCCGGGAAGGTAAAAGCCGGAGCCGGAGTACCTATGCAGGAGGATAGGAAAAGACAGGAACGGAGGAGACAGATGTCGGAAGAACAGGTGATCAGGGAGCTCAGAGAGGCATTTTCCCGCACATACGGCGGAGACGGCTGCCGGATCTTTTTCGCGCCGGGAAGAGTCAATCTGATCGGCGAGCATATCGATTATAACGGGGGGCACGTGTTCCCCTGCGCGCTGACGATGGGCACCTACGCCGCGGTGCGGAAGAGGGAGGACCGGAAGCTAAGGTTCTACTCGGTCAGCTTTCCGGACGCGGGCGTGATCGAGTCCTCCCTTGACGATCTTGTCTATAAAAAGGAGGACAACTGGGCGAATTATGTGAAGGGCGTGATCTGGGCCTTCAGGGAGCACGGATACGCGGCGGACAGCGGCTTCGACTTTGTCTGCTCCGGGACCATCCCGAGCAAGTCCGGCCTTTCCTCCAGCGCGTCCCTCGAGGTCCTGACCGGAACCATCCTGATCAGCCTTTTCGGATTTGACGCGGACCAGATAAAGAACGCCCTGTACGGCCAGTACGCGGAGAACAGGTTCGTCGGAATGAACTGCGGGATCATGGACCAGTTCACCTCAGCCATGGGCCGGGAGAACAGGGCCATCTTCCTCAACACGGCGACCCTTGAGTACCGGTACGCGCCGGTGGAGCTCGGCAGCGCGAAGCTTGTGATCGTGAACTCCAACAAGCCGCACGAGCTTACATCCTCCGCCTACAATGTGCGCCGCCGCCAGTGCGAGGAGGCGCTTCAGGACCTTAAGAAGGTGCGGGACATCAGCGCGCTCTGCGAGCTCACGCCGGAGGAGTTCGACGAGGTGAAGCACGTGATCAGGGATGAGGCCTGCTTAAGAAGGGCAAGGCACGCGGTCACGGAGGAAGCGAGGACCGTGGAGGCGGTACGCCTTCTGGACGCGGGAGACCTTGCGGGCTTCGGGAAGCTGATGAACGCCTCGCATGTATCGCTGAGAGATGATTTCGAGACCTCCTGCTTCGAGACGGACGTCCTCGCGGAGGAGGCCTGGGCGCTTCCGGGCGTGACCGGGGCGAGGATCACCGGCGGCGGGTTCGGCGGCTGCACAGTGAATATCGTGGAGGACAGCGCGACAGACAGCTTTATCGAAACTGTTGGGAAGCATTATACGGAGCGTACAGGACTGACCGCGAGCTTTTACGTAGTGTCTGTCGGAGGAGGCCCGAGGGAGATCTGATCCTCCGCAGGACCTGGTCATGAAAGCCGGAGGACTCTGCGGCATTTGTGTAATTCCGGATTTCATATTATAATGGACTACAGCAATTGCGGAGGAGGAGCAACTATGAGCTACGCGGACCGGGTCTTTATCGAAAACTGCAGGAAGATCCTTACGGAAGGTGTCTGGGACAAGGGCTATGACGTACGCCCGCGCTGGGAGGACGGGACGCCCGCCTATACCAAAAAGGCGTTCGGGATCGTGAACCGCTACGACATCTCGAAGGAGATGCCGCTCATGACGCTCCGGAAGACCGCGTGGAAGAACGCGATCGACGAGATCCTCTGGATCTGGCAGAAGAAGTCGAACAACGTCCATGACCTGCACAGCCATATCTGGGACGCCTGGGCGGACGAGAACGGTACCATCGGCAAGGCGTACGGCTACCAGCTCGGCGTGAAGCACCGCTACAGGGAGGGCATGTTCGACCAGGTGGACCGCGTCCTTTTCGACCTGAAAAACAATCCCACCAGCCGGCGCATCCTTACGAACATCTACGTGCACGCGGACCTCGCGGACATGGCGCTGTATCCCTGCGCCTACAGCATGACCTTCAACGTGAGCGGGGACACCCTGAACGGGATCCTGAACCAGCGCTCCAACGACATGCTGACCGCCAACAGCTGGAACGTTTTCCAGTACGCGGTCCTTCTCCGGATGTTCGCGCAGGCCTCAGGCTTTAAGCCGGGCGAGCTGGTCCACGTCATCGCGGACGCGCATATCTATGACCGTCATATCCCGCTGGTCGAGGAGATGATCGAAAAGGAGCCTATGGACGCGCCGGATTTCTTTATGGACCCGGAGATCACGGACTTCTACGCCTTTACCCAGGACAGCTTCCGTGTTGAGAATTACGCGTTCCATCCCTTTAAGCATAAGATCGAGGTCGCGGTCTGAGGAGCAGGCCCCCCGGTGAGCAGGCTCCCCGGTCTTATTCCTCTAATTCTAACTGGGTTTCAGCACCCCAGACTCGGGATGCTTTGCATCCCTCGTTGACGGTGTCCAGAGGCGCTTCGCGCCTTGGCCACCTGGAAAAAATAAGAGGAATACGCCCGGTGAGCAAGCTCCCCGTTCTTATTCCTCTAATTCTACCTGGGTTTCAGCACCCGGACTCGGGATGCTTTGCATCCCTCGTTGACGGTGTCCAGAGGCGCTTCGCGCCTTGGCCACCTGGAAAAAATAAGAGGAATACGCCCGGTGAGCAAGCTCCCCGTTCTTATTCCTCTTATTTTTTCCCGGGTGCTGAATTATTTCAATTTTCAGTTGACTTTGACGCGCCGTTCGGTTAGAATAGCACAGGTATCGAGGCGTGGCTCAGTTTGGTAGAGCGCAGCGTTCGGGACGCTGAGGCCGCAAGTTCGAATCTTGTCGCCTCGACTTGCATCTTCGGATGCGGCTTTGCATATCGTTTCAGGGCCGATTGGTCAAGCGGTCAAGACGGCGCCCTCTCACGGCGCAAACCCGGGTTCGATTCCCGGATCGGTCAGAAGGACCGGATCCTGAAGGTTCCGGTCCTTTTCATTCAGAAGCTTCTGTAGCGCAGTTGGTAGCGCAACGCATTCGTAATGCGTGGGTCGCCGGTTCGAGTCCGGCCAGAAGCTTTTTTTTTATGTCTAAAACCGTATGGTCCGGTGCTGCAGCCTGGCCATGCGGTTCTTTTAGTTTACTGTTCTCCTTTCGTTTTAGCCGGCAGCCTGCTGCCGGCTTCCTATCCCTTAAGAAACAGGATAACGACATCTGTACCCCGCGGCTGCTCATGGGTTATAATCATCATGGACCATACTGAACACATCAGCCGCTTTAAGAAGCGGGATATTCCCGTCAGACAGCGATAAAAGAAAGAGGTACAGATCCATGAAAAAGTCTCTTGGTGTATTGCCTGCGGTCTTTCCTATGCCGGTGCTGATGATTGCCGCCTATGATGAAAACATGACGGTCAATGTCATGAATCTGGCATGGGGGACCATCTGCAGCAGGGATCATATCGCCCTTTTCATCGGCGAAAACCATAAGACTACACAGAATATCCGAAAGACCGGGGCTTTTACAGTCAGCCTTGCGGACAGGGCGCACATGATGGAAGCGGATTACTTTGGCGGAGTCTCGGGGAAAAACGTGCCGGACAAATTTGAACGCGCCGGGTTTCATGCGGAAAAGAGCAGCTTTGTGAACGTGCCTGTCATAGAGGAATTCCCGGTCGTCCTGGAATGCGAGCTGGATGAGATCATAAAAAACGACATCTTCTATTGTGTTATTGGTAAGATCATGAATGTTTCCGCTGAGGAGCGGGTGCTTTCAGAGGATGGGAGGATCGACCCCGGCAGGCTGAACTCCCTGATGTATGATGTATTCCAGAAGGGGTACTATGCTGCCGGTGAAAAGGCAGGGCAGGCCGGGATCGAAAGAAAAGGACTGATGGAATAGCAGAAGCTCCGTCAGGACCAGACAGCTTTACGCGTATCCGCGGGGATATGGGGGAAAGATGAGGGACGTTTATCCCGGACACTTTGAAAAGTTTTGCTGCATCGCGGGAAACTGCGGTTTCACCTGCTGCAGGGAGTGGCGCATCCACGTGGATGACGAGGCCTTCCGGAAATGGCAGAAAAAGGGGATCAGGAACGCCGTGACAAGGAATGCCGGAAGGCGTGTGGTCCGGCTGACGGACGACGGCAGCTGTCCGCAGCTTGACGAAAACGGCCTCTGCCGGTTGATCACGGAGCACGGGGAAGACCTGCTTCCCGAAGGCTGTCGTGCTTTTCCGCGGGAGGAGCGGGTGTTTCCTGACCGGACGGAGCATTCCCTGATGCTTGCATGTCCTGAGGTCATCCGGCTTCTTCAGGATGGTTTCTCCGTACCTGGGACCTCGTGTGGTTTACAGGGGGATGTAAAAGCAGATGATCACGGGCTGTATGACTGGAAATCAGGAAACCGCGGGCTTGAAAACGGGGAAACAGAGAACGGAAAAGCAGAGGACAGAGAAGCAGAGAACGGAGAAGCAGAGAACAGAGAAATTGAGGACGAAAAAACAGAGAACGGCGCAACAGAGAGCAGCGTGGAGAGGCTTCGCGGGCGCTGGATGAACGCAGTCCGTGAAAGCGCATCGCCTGAGGAAGCATTTTTAAACCTGTTCCATGTCCCGGAAGCGCTCCGGCATATGCCGGAAGAACTCTGCAGGGAGGAACGGGCACGGCTCTATGAGGATCTCACGGAAAACTACAGGGCGGAAGGCCTCTACCGTAGATTCTGGGAAGAAGAGGAAGAGGCGGAAGAGGCGGGGTCTTCGGGCGCAGGAGTTCCGGATATCTGGAAGGACCACGCGAACCTTGTTTTAAGCTGCATTTTGAGCGACGTCTGGTCGGATTGCCTGAAGCCCGGCTTTACAGAGCGGGAGATGCATATGAAGCTTGCGTGGACCGCGATGAAATACGCGGCAGTCCGGCGCTTTACGGAGCTTCGTCCGGTCCGCAGGGAGGCCGGTTACAGCGTGCTCCGCGACGGCATCGTCCTCATGACGAGGATCATGAGCATGGATGACGCGGAGATCTTTTCCTGGCTGGAAGAGACCTTCGACGACCCGGTCTGGGGCCCGGAGTATCCGGCCCTCCTGTTCGGCGGCGGGGAGGAAGCTTCGACAGGCCTTGATCAGCCGGCGGGCAGTGAAAGCCCGGCGGGCGGTGAAAGCCCGGCAGGCAGTGAAAGCCCGGCGGGCAGTGAAAGCCCGGCAGGCAGTGAAAGCCCGGCTGGCAGGGAATGACCGGGAGGCCGGATATTACCGGCTGGATCAGGGGGAAAGAACGGACCGGCAATGATGTCCGGCAGAGAAAGGACCTGCAAAACAGGAGGTGCGTATGGATCTCAGCGGAAAGGAATTCGGTCTTGTATTCGCGGGCGGCGGGACAAAAGGCGCTTTTGAGGCCGGCGCGTCGAAGGCGCTGACGGAGCTCGGCATAAAGATCACGGGAGTTGCGGGCACTTCGATCGGCTCGGTGAACGGGGCGATGTTCGTGACCGGCCAGGTGGAACGCATGCTGGACCTTTACAGCGGGATCAGGGCGGAGGATATCCTCGAAGTCCCGGAGGACAGCGGGCTTGACACGGAGCGGGACCTGTTCACCTTCGGGAATCTCCTGAGGCTTGGAAGCGAGTTTATTGAGCAGAGGGGCATATCGAATGCGCCATTCCGGAAGACGCTGGAGGAGGTCATTGACGTCGACGCGCTTTACGGATCCGAAAAGGCATTCGGGATCTGTACCTATGACCGCGACACGAACAGGGGGCTCGAGATCTTCCGCGAGGAGATCCCGAAGGAGCAGATCATAGACTATCTTCTTGCCTCCTGCTGCCTTCCGCTGTTCCGCCCGCAGGTGATCAACCGGACGTCCTACGCGGACGGGGCGTTCCATGACAATATGCCGGTGAACATGCTGCTCAGGAAGGGCTTCCGGAACGTGATCCTGGTCGATGTGAACGGGATCGGAAGGACCCGGAAGCTTGAAGACCCAGATGCCGCCGTCCGGGTGATATCGCCCTCCGCGGACCTTGGCGGGATCTTCGATTTCAACCACGGGAACATCATCCGCGGCATGAAGATGGGCTACCTCGATACCATGAAGGCTTTCCGGCGGCTGACCGGGAACCGGTATTATTTTGATATCGGGAGCTTTCATAAGCTGCTTGAGGACTTCACGCTGGAGGAGATCCGCGGACTTGAAAAGGCAGCGGAGCTCTACGGGCTGGACCGGTACAAGGTCTGGGAGGCCGGGGAGTTCCTCGACGCTGCGGAGGCGGAGTTTAAGAAGGATGAGGAGGAGCTTAAGAAAACAGCCGCGGAGCCGTCCCTGGAGGGCCTTAAGCAGCTCGCGGACAAGCGGACGGGGATCGCGGCGGCGACGAAGCTCCTTCAGGATTTTCCGACGCTGAACCTGAGCTCCGTGCCGTTCAAGGCGGCTGAGGAATACGGTATGGCCGCCCGCGCGATGAAGACGCTGAAATTTATCAGAAGCTTCTAAAGGCCGGCGTTTGCGGATATAATGATCCCGTAGGCAGTACACGGAACGATTATGGCGGGAGATGATCCTGCCGTGAAAAGGAGAATAAAAATGGATCCTCAGAACGTGAAAAAGTTTGTGACCGCGGAAGAAGCCGTAAAGGTCATCAAAAACGGCGACTGGGTCGATTTCGGCTTCGGCATCGGCTTCCCTGAGCTTTTTGACCGGGCGCTCGCCGGGCGCGCGGGAGAGCTTACGGACGTAAAGATCCGCGGCGGCCTCGTCTACGCGCCGAAGATCGAAGTGCTTGAGGCGGATCCGGAGGGAAAGGCTTTCACCTGGTACAGCTGGCATATCGGCGGCTATGAGCGGAAGAAGCAGGCCGGCGGGCAGATCCGGTTCGTCCCGGCGCTCCTCCGTCAGGTCCCCTTCCTTTACAGGCAGCACCTCCATGTGGACGTCGCGGTGGTGCCGGTCTCAAAGCCGGACGCGGACGGCTTCTGCACGCTCGGTGCGGCAAACTACTGCTTCAAGACCATCATGTCTGTCGCGAAGACGGTAGTCTTTGAGGTCAACGAGCATTATCCGGTGATCCCGGGCGTGGACGGCTCGAACCGGGTCCATGTGTCAGAGGCGGATCTTATCGTAGAAGGGACGCACAGTCCGCTTCCGGTGCAGACCTACAAGGCGCCCTCGGAGACGGACCTCGCGATCGCGCGGAACGTCCTTCAGGAGATCCCGGACGGGGCGACGCTCGGCCTTGGCGTGGGCGGGATCCCGTTTACTGTCGCGAATATGATCGCGGAATCGGACTTAAAGGACATCGGCTGCCATACCGGCACCATCAGCGACGCCTTTATGGCTATGTGGAAAGCCGGGAAGCTGACCGGCGCGGCCAAGGCCTTCGACAGGGGTCTCATGACCTGGAACCTTTCCGCGGGATCCGCGGAGTTCTTCGACTGGCTCGCGGAGCATGCGGAGCTTTTCCACCCGGACAGCCTCGATTATGTCCACGCGCCGGAGCGCATGGGACAGCTTAAGAATTACGTGAGCATCAACGGCGGCGTCGCGCTGGACCTTATGGGCCAGGAGAACGCGGAGACCGCCGGGACCAGGCAGCTTTCCGGCACAGGCGGCCAGCTTGATTTCCTTGAGGGCGCGTTCCGCTCCGAGGGCGGCAGGGGCTATATCTGCATGGCTTCCGCGAGGAAGGCGAAGGACGGAACGCTCGTGTCCAACATCGTCCCCTTCATCCCGGAGGGCTGCACCACGAGTGCCCCGCGCGCCCTGATCGAGAACGTCGCGACGGAGTACGGCGTCGCCCACCTGACCGGGAAAACGGTCCGGGAGAGGGCGGAGGAGATGATCCGGGTCGCGCATCCCGACTTCCGCGACGGGCTCCGCGCTTACGCCGAAAAGCACTGGAGGTAAAGAAAATTCCCTGTCGACTTGCGGGGGTTCTCATTATATAATAGCGTCACAGGATCCCTGATCATGGTTCTAAAAAGGAGGACTATTTATGACAAAGTATGAGTGCGAGACCTGCGGATACATCTATGACCCCGAAGAGGGCGATCCGGACAACGGGATCGAGCCGGGCACCGCGTTTGAGGATCTTCCGGATGACTGGGTATGTCCTCTCTGCGGAGACGGCAAGGATGTATTCAAGCCGGTAGAGTGACCGCTGCTCCCGCAGGATAAGGAAATGTGAAAAGCCGCCGTCCGCAATGCGGACGGCGGCTCATATTCAGGGAAAGCCCTGCTCCTGGAGACATATGCTTTGAAAAACTCCGCCCCTGAAAAATGTTTTCAAGTCCCGCTTGCGGGACTTGCGCGCCGCGCGCGGGTTGCCGTCAGGCAACTCCTTCCTTGCCGCGCGCGTGTGCATCCCCGCGGAGCGTTTAGCTCAGTGGGGGCTTCTCCCACTGAGCTAAAACGGGAGGAGGGCAGATACTTTCGTACCTGCCCTTAAGTATATGAAAAAGAAGTTTTCTTTTGCAGCGTCTCTTGCTTTGCTGTATCTATAATATAAACGGCAATCATGAGTAAATGATGGTATCCGGGTAAACGTTTTTTTAATTGATTATGAACGAACTGTGAATACGGAATCGTTCATGCCAGGAGATGAAAAATGGCAGACAGAATTCTGGTGACGCGGTCCTCCATGCCGCCCTTTGAGGAATATATGGAAGAGATCCGGCCGCTCTGGGAATCCCACTGGATCACGAATATGGGTGAAAAGCACGCCGCCCTCGAGGAGGCGCTGAAAGCATATCTCGGGACGGAGGAGATCTGCCTTTTTTCGAACGGGCATCTCGCGCTTGAGCTTCTTCTTGAGGCGCTGGAGATCCGCGGGGAGGTCATCACCACGCCCTTCACCTTCGCATCGACCACCTGGGCCATCCTGCGGGCAGGCTGCACACCGGTGTTCTGCGACATCGACCCCGTACGCTTCACCCTGGATCCCGCGAAGCTCGAGGCGCTCATCACGGAGCGGACCGCAGCCATCCTTCCGGTCCATGTGTACGGGAACCTCTGCGACACGGAGGCGATCGATGCCATCGCAGAAAAGCACGGGCTCAGGGTGATCTACGACGCCGCGCACGCCTTCGGCGTCGAGAAGGACGGCCGCGGGGCGGGGACCTTCGGGGACGCCGCCATGTTCAGCTTCCACGCGACCAAGGTCTTCCATACCATCGAGGGCGGGGCAGTCTGCTTCCGGGATCCCTCCTACGCCGACCGGCTGTTCCGGATCAAGAATTTCGGCATCCAGGAGAACGAGACGTATTCTGTGGGCGGGAACGCGAAGATGAACGAGTTCCAGGCGGCCATGGGGCTCTGCAACCTCCGCCACCTTGAGGAGGAGATCGATAAGCGGAAGCAGGTCTTTGAGCTCTACGGGGAGCTCCTTTCGGGCGTTCCGGGACTCCGGGTCCCGCGTGTGCCGGAGGGGATCCGGCCGAATTACGCCTACTATCCGGTGGTCTTTGACCCGGAGACGTTCGGCGAGGACCGCGACAGCGTGGCAGCGCGGCTGAACGCGGAGGGCATCTTCCCGCGGAAATACTTCTGGCCCTGCACGAATTCCTTTGCTTTCCTTAAGAACATCAAGGAGCAGCCGGGCGTTCCCCTGGCGGAAAGCCTGGATCCGGCGCTCTTTGATCCATCAAAGACGCCCGTCGCGGAGCGTATTTCGTCCCGCGTGCTGACCATCCCGATCTACGCGGGCCTTTCCGCGGAAAATGTCAGGCGGATCGCCGGCATTATCCTCCGGAAGTAAGGCAGGCTTAAAAATAGCGCGTGATATGAAAAACAGCTTGCTTCCCGGCAGATTTGCGGTATAATAGAAAAGCATTGTTTGGAACCGTAGCTCAGCCGGGATGAGCGTTCGCCTCACACGCGAGAGGTCACGGGTTCGATCCCCGTCGGTTCCACGAGGAGTCTCAGAAATGAGGCTCCTCTTTCATTTTCCGAATCTGTCGGCATGGCCTGAAATGCAGGACCGAATTGTGTGAAAAAATGATGAAATATACATCCGGGTATTTATTGCCCTAAAGACTTGTGCTATAACATATATAACTATAAACCCCGAAGCTATATCAACAACGGAGAATATTTTATGAAGGAGATCAAAGACCCGAGAAAGTCATGGATCAAGTATTACACGATCGTCCTGCTCGTCATGATGATCGTAAACGTTTTCCTCGCGCCCCGTTTCAGGGAGGCGCAGATCAAGGAGGTCAGCTACGGCGTTTTCATGGACCTCACCGAGCAGAAGAAGATCGATAAGGTCCAGATCGAATCGAACCAGATCCTGTTCACGGAGAAGGACAGCCAGGCTGTCTACAAGACCGGGATCATGAACGACCCGAACCTGGTGGAGCGCCTGCATGAAGGCGGCGCGGATTTCCGCACGGACATCCAGCGCGTAAGCACGCCGCTTGAAATGTTCCTGTTTAACTGGGTCATCCCCATCCTCGTCTTTGTCGCGCTGGGCCAGTTCCTCAGCAAGAAGATGGCGAACCGCATGGGCGGCGGAAGCTCCATGATGTTCGGCATGGGCAAATCGAACGCGAAGATCTACGTCCATTCCACGGAGGGCATCCGGTTCGACGACGTCGCGGGGGAGGACGAGGCGAAGGAGAGCCTGCAGGAGATCGTCCAGTACCTGCATGACCCGAGCAAATATACCGAGATCGGCGCGCAGATGCCGAAGGGCATCCTGCTCGTGGGACCTCCCGGAACCGGTAAGACCATGCTCGCGAAGGCAGTCGCCGGCGAGAGCAACGTCCCGTTCTTCTCGATCTCGGGCTCCGAGTTCGTAGAGATGTTCGTCGGCCTGGGCGCCTCCAAGGTCCGCGACCTGTTCGACCAGGCGAAGGAAAAGGCGCCCTGTATCGTCTTCATCGACGAGATCGACGCGATCGGCCAGAAGAGGAATTCCGGCAATTTCGGCGGAAACGACGAGCGCGAGCAGACCCTGAACCAGCTGCTTACCGAGATGGACGGCTTTGAGGGGAATACCGGCGTCATTATCCTTGCCGCGACGAACCGCCCCGAGTCCCTTGACCCGGCGCTGCTTCGCCCCGGCCGCTTTGACCGCCGCATCCCGGTCGAGCTGCCCGACCTTCTCGGAAGAGAGGCGATCCTTAAGGTCCACGCGAAGAAGGTACGCTTAAGCGACAACGTGAACCTTCACACCATCGCCCGCATGGCGTCCGGCGCGTCCGGCGCTGAGCTCGCGAATATCATCAACGAGGCGGCCCTCCGTGCCGTGCGCGACGGCAGGAAGGTCGCGAACCAGCAGGATCTTGAGGAGAGCGTGGAGACGGTCATCGCCGGCTACCAGAAGAAGAACGCTGTACTTACGGACAAGGAAAAGTGCACGGTCGCGTACCACGAGATCGGCCACGCGCTGGTCGCGGCGCTCCAGTCGAACTCCGCGCCGGTGCAGAAGATCACGATCATCCCGCGCACGTCCGGCGCGCTCGGTTACACGCTCCAGGTGGAGGAGCAGGACAAGTACCTCCTTTCCAAGGAGGAGATCCTGAACAAGATCTGCACCTACACCGCGGGCCGCGCGGCCGAGGAGGTGGAGTTCGGCGTGATCACGACCGGCGCCGCCAACGATATCGAGATGGCGACCAAGCTTGCGCGCGCCATGATCATGCAGTACGGCATGGACGACGATTTCGACATGGTGCAGCTGGCAGTCCGCAACAACCAGTATCTCGACGACGGCACCTCGAATACCTGCTCCGCGAAGACCCTCGAGGATGTGGACCGCCGCGTGGTCGAGGTCGTGAGGACCCAGCACGAGAAGGCAAAGCAGCTGCTCCGCGACAACATGGACAAGCTGAACGAGCTTTCCCAGTTCCTGTATGAACGCGAGACCATCACCGGCGAGGAGTTTATGAGCATCCTGAACGCGCCGTCGAAGTACGCGTCCCTCCCGGAATAAACTGAATTTGTACCATGGGGACTGTCCCCATGGTACAAAAAACTGATAAATCAATAAGCGGGCAGAAAATCGAACCATGGGGACAGTCCCCATGGTTCGATTTGTGTAAGCTTATAAAATTGTGGATGCAAATGCCGGACCTACATGGTGACGCGGCGGAGGTCTTCATAGAAGGACGGGGCGGAGATGTTCACGCACGCGGGGTCGGAGATGGTGACGGGACCGTCCGCGAGGAGGGAGAGGATGGAGAAGGTCATGGCGATCCGGTGGTCGCCGTGCGAGTCGATGCGGGCGCCGTGAAGCGGGCTGCCGCCTTCTATGACCATCCCGTCCGGCGTTTCCGTAACGCGCGCCCCCATCCTTGAAAGCTCCTCCGTCATGACGCGGATCCGGTCCGATTCCTTGACCTTTAGCTCCGCGGCGTCGCGGATCACGGTGGTCCCCTCCGCCAGGCAGGCGAGCGCCGCGATCACGGGGAGCTCGTCGATGAGCCGGGGTATCAGGCTCCCGCCGATCTCTGTCCCGCGGAGCGGCGCGCAGCGGACACGCAGGTCCGCCGCCGGCTCAGGCCCGGGACGCTCCGAGAGGATCTCCACGGAACCGCCCATGGCGCGCACCACGTCGAGGATCCCGGTCCGGGTCGGGTTCATCCCGACGTTCAGGAGCGTAAGATCGCTGCCCGGGACCATGAGCGCTCCGGCAAGGAAGTAAGCGGCCGAGGAGATGTCCCCGGGCACACTGACCATGGCAGGCGTGAGCTCCTCCGCTCGCCGGACGGTGACGGAAGGGCGCCCGCCGGAGGAAAGCGCTACCTGTACGTCCGCCCCGAATTCCCGGAGCATCCGTTCCGTATGGTCGCGGGAGAGCGCTGGCTCCGTGACGGTGGTCTGTCCCTCCGCGTAAAGTCCCGCCATGAGGACCGCGGACTTCACCTGGGCGCTCGCGACAGGAGAGTCGTAACGGATGCCCGTCAGCGGACCTCCGCTGACGGACAGCGGCGCGCAGCCGTTCCCGGGAAGGCTCTTTATGCTTGCCCCCATAAGGCGGAGCGGCTTCATGACGCGCTCCATGGGGCGCCTCCGGACGGAAGCGTCCCCGTCAAGGACGGAGCTGAACGCCTGCCCGGCAAGGATCCCGGCCATGATCCGCATGGTAGTCCCGCTGTTCCCGCAGTCAAGGACGCCGTCCGGGGCGGAAAGCCCCCGGAGACCGCGGCCGGAAACCGTGACAAGGCCCCCGTCCAGCGAGATCTCGGTCCCCATGGACCGGAAGCAGCGGATCGTTGAAAGGCAGTCCGCGCCCGGAAGGAAGCCCGCGACGCGCGTAGTGCCCTTCGCGAGCGACCCGAGCATGACCGCGCGGTGGGATATGGATTTGTCGCCCGGGACGGTAAGGGTGCCGCGGAGCGGTGTGAAAACAGTCTTCATTGAAACCTCCTGCCGGAAGGGCGTGCCGCGGAACGAAGGGAATGCCCGCGCCTGCCGCGAAGCCGGGACTCAGCGCTCCTCGATATGGTAGCCGTACTGCCCGACCAGATACTGCGCCTTAGCGCAGCTCTCGGCGCTGTAGAACTCGATGCGCAGTGCGCCGTCCCCGGATTCCCGGTTGTGGTTGATGCCGATGTTCTTGATGTTCACGCCTCCCGCGGCAAGGATGGCGGAGATCACGGAGATCGCGCCGGGCTTGTCCTCAACGTGCACGGAGAACGAGTACTGCGCGTTCATAAGTCCGTGCGCGTCCGCGAAGGTCTTCCTGTACGCGCCTGAATCCACGAAGAGGTCGTGGATCGCCGCCATGTTGTCGTTGACCAGGTCCGTCTCGATCTTTTCCAGGGCGGTGATGTACTTCCTCAGCACATTGAGCACCGCCTCCCGGTTCGAACTGAAGATCTGCTGCCACATGACCGGGGAGGAGCTCGCGATGCGGGTGATGTCTTTGAAGCCTCCGGCCGCGAGCCGCTTCATGGTGTGCTCCGGGCTGTCCGTGTCGTGCACCAGGTTGACCAGCGCCGCCGCCACGAGGTGGGGCAGGTGGCTGATGGTCGCGACAGCCTTGTCGTGCTCTTCCGCCTCGATCACGTAGGGGTTCGCCTTCAGCTCCGTCACGAGCTCCACCATCCGCTGCGTGTAGGCGAGCGGCGTCTTCGGGGCGGGGCAGAGCATGTAGAAGATGTTCTCGAGGAGCAGCGGGTCGGAGTGCTCGTAGCCGGTCTTTTCCGAGCCGGCCATGGGATGGCCGCCGACAAAGACGTTTTCCATGCCGAGCGCGCTGACGGCGCGCAGGATGGAGGACTTGGTGCTGCCTACGTCGGTGATGAACGCGCCTTCCTTAAGAAGCGGCTTCAGCGCGGAGAGGTACATCTCGTTGAATTCGACCGGCGTGCAGAGGAAAATGACGTCGCACTCCGAATAATCGGCTCCCACGCCGGAAAGGACGCGGTCCACGACGCCCTCCGCGCGCGCCTCCTCGAGGTGCGTCCTGGTGCGCATATATGCCATGATCTCGCAGTCCGGCTCGGCAGCCTTAAGTCCCTTCGCAATGGAGCCGCCGATCAGTCCGAGGCCGATAAAACCGTATTTGGAAGCCATGATAATTCTCCTTCCTGGCAGAAATACCGTGTTTTACGTCATTTTATAGAATGAAAGACAGGCGTGTCAATGCTTCGGCGCGCCATGCGGCCTCCTTAAGGGTCCAAAATTGTGTTTGTATATTTTTAACTCAATCGGTTGTAATATTTGCGTCCTTTTAGTAGAATATTCTATGGCTATTCAGGACGGATTTCCGCTGTCCTGAACATTGATCCATACTATAGGACAGGAGGAACCATCTATTATGAGAGTTTACGAACCATCACAGATCCGCAATGTTGTACTTCTTGGCCACGGCGGCGCAGGAAAGACGACGGTAGCGGAGGCACTGGCGTACGTCAGCGGCGCCATTTCCAAGATGGGTACCGTAACTGCGGGCAACACCATCAGTGATTTCGACAAGGAAGAGCAGAAGCGCGGATTCTCGATCAGCACTTCCATCATCCCGATCGAATATACGGATAAAGAGAACGGACCGATCAAGATCAACCTGATCGACACTCCCGGATACTTCGACTTCGTCGGCGAGGTCGAGGAGGGCGTGCACGCTGCGGACGCGGCGATCATCGTCGTGAACTGCAAGGCAGGCATCGAGCCGGGCACCATCAAGGCATGGGACCTCTGCGAGAAGCTCCACCTTCCGCGCATCATCTTCGTCACCAACATGGACGATGACAAGGCCAGCTACCGTGAGCTCCTCCTGAAGCTCGAGACCCGCTTCGGCAAGAAGGTCGCCCCGCTGCACCTGCCGATCCGCGAGAACGAGAAGTTCGTCGGCTTCGTCAACGTCGTAAAGATGAAAGGCCGCAAGTTCATCCCGGGCAGCTCCAAGTACGAGGACATCGATATCCCGGATTACGCGGAGCACAACCTGAAGATCGCCCGCGAGGCGCTGCTTGAGTCCGTCGCTGAGTACAGCGAGGAGTACATGGAGCGCTACTTCTCCGGCGAGACCTTCACCGAGGAGGAGATCGCCGAGGCTCTGAAGGAGCAGGTCAAGACCGGCGATATGGTCCCGGTCATGATGGGCGCAGGCATCTACGCGCAGGGCTCCGGCGCCCTGATGAACGCGATCGTCCGCTATCTGCCGTCTCCGGACCAGGCGAAGCATGACGAGGGCGTCGACGTCAACACCGGCGAGCGCGTCGTCGCGAACTACAACACCGAGGTCAACCTTTCCGCGAAGGTCTTCAAGACCATCGTCGACCCGTTCATCGGAAAGTATTCCCTGATCAAGGTCTGCACCGGCACGCTGAAGCCGGATACCACCATCTACAACGTCAACAAGGAGACCGAGGAAAAGTCCGGCAAGATCTATGTCATGCGCGGCAAGGAAGCCATCGAGGTCCCGGAGCTTAAGGCGGGTGATATCGGCGCCATGGCTAAGCTGAACGTGACCCAGACCGGCGACACCATCGCCATGAAGACCGCCCCGATCATGTACCACAAGCCGGACATCTCCACGCCGTACACCTACAAGGCATACAGCGCGAAGACCAAGGGCGAGGAGGACAAGATCGCTTCCGGCCTTGCGAAGATCATGGAAGAGGACCGCACCATCCGCACCGTCGTGGACGCGGAGAACCGCCAGTCCCTGATCTACGGCATCGGCGACCAGCAGCTTGACATCGTCGTCAGCAAGCTGGCGAACCGCTACAAGGCTGAGATCGAGCTCGACAAGCCGAAGTTCGCGTTCCGCGAGACCCTCCGCAAGAAGGTCGAGGCTCCCGGCCGCTACAAGAAGCAGTCCGGCGGACACGGCCAGTTCGGCGACGTCAAGATGAGCTTCGAGCCGTCCGGCGACCTCAGCACCCCGTACATCTTCGAAGAGCAGGTCTTCGGCGGCTCTGTCCCGAAGAACTACTTCCCGGCAGTCGAAAAGGGCATCGCAGAGTGCTGCACCAAGGGCCCGCTGGCAGCTTACCCGGTCGTCGGCGTCAAGGCTATCCTGCTCGACGGTTCCTACCATCCGGTCGACTCCTCCGAAATGGCATTCAAGATGGCGGCCAACATCGCCTTCAAGAAGGGCTTCATGGAGGCAAACCCGGTCCTGCTTGAGCCGATCGTCGCTCTGAAGGTCCGCGTCCCGGATGCCAACACCGGTGACGTCATGGGCGACCTGAACAAGAGAAGAGGCCGCGTCCTCGGCATGGAAGGCGACCACACCGGCAAGACCGTCATCCAGGCGGATATCCCGATCTCCGAGCTTTACGGCTACGGCACGGACCTCCGCTCCATGACCGGCGGACTGGGAGAGTTCTCCTATGAGTTCAGCCGCTATGAGCAGTGCCCGGGCGACGTCCAGAAGAAGGAAGTCGAGGCAAGAGCATCCCTGCTCGCCGGAAACGACGACTGATCCGCCGGTTCCGCTTCGTACTGACACACATGTTTTTTCCGGAAGGCAGGGGCTCGTGCTCCTGCCTTCTGCGTTTCCTACCGCATTTACAAATCATGCTCCGCATGGTAGACTGATTTGACGGACTGACGTCAAAAAACGGCGTTTTCCGGGGCTCTGTCCCGGCGCGCCGGATCAATTGAAGGACCAAGGTGATTAAGATGGATTATAATTTCAGGAAGATCGAACCCAAGTGGCAGGCAAAGTGGGAAGAGGCCGGCCTTTTCCGCGCACAGGACCACTCCGAGAAGCCGAAATTCTACGGGCTTGTCGAGTTCCCGTATCCGAGCGGCGCGGGCATGCACGTAGGACATATCAAGGCGTATTCCGGCCTTGAGATCATTTCCCGCAAGAAGAGGATGCAGGGCTACAACGTCCTGTTCCCGATCGGCTTCGACGCGTTCGGCCTGCCGGCGGAGAACTACGCGATCAAGACGAACCAGCATCCGCGCGTCACTACAGACCACAATATCGCGCACTTCTCCGACCAGCTGAAGCGCGTCGGCTTCTCCTTCGACTGGAGCCGCGTTATCGACACGACGGACGAGGACTACTACAAGTGGACGCAGTGGATCTTCCTGAAGCTCTTCGAGAACGGCCTCGCGTTCCGCGACAAGACGCTCGTGAACTACTGCCCGTCCTGCAAGGTCGTCCTTTCGAACGAGGACAGCCAGGGCGGAAAGTGCGACATCTGCCACAGCGACGTCATCCAGAAGGAGAAGGAGGTCTGGTACCTCCGCATCACGAAGTACGCGGACAAGCTTCTTGAAGGACTTGAAAAGGTGGATTTCCCGGAGAACATCCGCGCCATGGAGGAGAACTGGATCGGCAAGTCCACCGGCGCGTTCGTGGACTTCACGATCGACGGTACGGACGAGACCATGCGGATCTACACGACCCGTCCCGACACGCTCTTCGGCGTGACCTTCATGGTCATGGCCCCGGAGCACCCGCTCATCGACAAGTACGCCGGCCGGATCGCGAATATCGGCGAGGTCAACGCGTACCGTGAGGAGTGCCAGAAGAAGACGGAGTTCGAGCGCATCAACCTCGTCAAGGACAAGACGGGCGTGAAGCTTGAGGGCCTTGAGGCAGTCAACCCGGTCAACGGGAAGAAGATCCCGATCTTCATCGCCGACTACGTCATGATGGGCTACGGCACCGGCGCGATCATGGCTGTCCCGGCGCACGACCAGCGCGACTGGGATTTCGCGAAGGCGTTCGGCGCGGACATCATCGAGGTCATCAAGGGCGGCGACATTGAGAAGGAGGCCTATGCCGGCGACGGCGAGATGGTGAACTCCGGCTTCCTGAACGGCCTGACCAACAAGAAGGATTCGATCCAGCGCATGATCGAATACCTCGAGGAGAAGGGCATCGGCGAAGCAGGCGTCCAGTACAAGATGAAGGACTGGGCGTTCAACCGCCAGCGCTACTGGGGCGAGCCCATCCCGATCGTATACTGCCCGAAGTGCGGCATGGTCCCGGTCCCCTATGAGGAGCTGCCGCTCCGCCTGCCGAAGGTGGAGAACTTCAAGCCGGGCGAGGACGGCGAGTCCCCGCTTGCGAGGATCCCGGAATTCGTGAACTGCAAGTGCCCGAAGTGCGGCGCGGACGCGAAGCGCGAGACGGATACCATGCCGCAGTGGGCAGGTTCCTCCTGGTACTTCCTCCGCTACATCGATCCGCACAATGACAAGGCGCTCGCGGATATGGAGAAGCTGAAGTACTGGATGCCGGTCGACTGGTACAACGGCGGCATGGAGCACGTTACCCGCCACCTGATCTACTCGAGATTCTGGCATCACTTCCTTTACGACATCGGCGCGGTCAACACCTTCGAGCCGTACGCGAAGCGTACCGCACAGGGCATGGTCCTCGGCGAGAACGGCGTGAAGATGTCAAAGTCGCTCGGCAACGTGATCGACCCGATCGACGTCGTCGACGAGTACGGCGCGGATACGCTGAGGACCTACGTCCTCTTCATGGGCGAGTACGGCAAGGCGGCTCCGTGGAGCGAGGCCTCGGTCCGCGGCTGCAAGCGCTTCCTTGAGCGCGTCGCCCGTATGGCGGACAGCCTTGCGGACGCCGACGTAAAGTCTCTTGAGGCGCCGCTGCACAGGACCATCAAGAAGGTGAGCCTGGACATCGACGACATGAAGTTCAACACGGCGATCGCCGCGCTCATGACGCTCCTCAACGGCTTTGAGGACGCCGGAAAGCCCGGCAGGGAGCAGTACAAGACCTTCCTGCGCCTCCTGACCCCGTTCGCCCCGCACATCACGGAGGAGATCTGGGAGCATCTCGGAGAGGAGGGCTTCATCTCCGCGCAGCCGTGGCCGGAATGGGATGAGGCGAAGACGGTCGAGAGCACCATCGAGATCGCTGTCCAGGTGAACGGAAAGCTCCGCGGCACCGTCATGATCGCGAAGGACGCTTCGAAGGATGATGCCATCGCCGCGGCGAAGGAGATGCTTGCCGGGACCAACAAGGCGCCGGCGAATATCGTGAAGGAGATCTACGTCCCCGGCCGTATCGTGAACATCGTCGCGAAGGGCTGAGGCGTAAGGAACGGAGCCGGAAGGCATTGAACCCGGAAGGATCCGGACCGAAAAAAGAATAATAATAAAAGAACAGTGCCGGACCCGGGGCCATCCCCGGGTCCGGCACTGTTATCTCAGTGGGAGAAGACCCCCGCTGAGATAAACGCTCCGTTCAGGACGCGCACGCGCGCCGTTATTTTCCCGCGTCCCTGCGGATCAGGTCGAGCACGCGGTCGGAGACCATGAGGCGGCCGCGGCCGGTCCCGATGCTCACGCCGGGGGAGCTGTCCCCGTGGAAGTCCGACCCGCCTGTCGCGACGAGATGCGCGGTTCGGGCAAGCGTCTGGAGACGCGCGGTATCCGCCAGCGTGTGGGCCGGATGCCAGACCTCCAGCCCGCGGAGGCCCAGCGCGCAGAGGTCCGCGACCATCTCCTTAAGCTCCCTGTCCGTGAGCCCGTATTTCACGGGATGCGCAAGGCAGGGCCACACGCCGTACCGCCCGAAGCAGGAGAGGACACGCTCCGGGGAGAGGCTGTCCATGTACGGGACGTAGCGGCCGCCGTAGGCGAGATAGTACCGGAACGCGTCGTCCTCCGTCCGGACCACGCCCTTTTCCTTCAGGGCGCGGGCGAAGTGCGCCCGGGTGATCACCGCGTCCGGGGTGCTGCCGGAAAGGTCTTCGCGCGTAAGGACGATGCCGTCCTCCGCGAGGTTGTCGAGGATCGTTTCGTTCCGTTCGTTCCGGAGCGCCCGGAAGGAGGCGAGCTCCGCTTCGAAGGCGGGATCATCCGGGTCCGCGAAGTAGCCGAGGATATGGATCTCCGTCCTGCCGTAGACGCAGGACATCTCGATCCCCGGCACGAGGGTAAGTCCGCAGAGGGCAGCCTCCTCAAGCGCGTCCGGGACCCCGGCGAGAGTATCGTGGTCTGTCAGCGCGGCCGCGGCAAGGCCTGCCGCCTTCGCGGCGCGAACCACCTCCCGCGGGGAAAGGGATCCGTCTGACGCTGTCGAATGAATATGAAGGTCGATCATGGCTTCCTCCGGAAAATGTAAGACTTTCTAAACAGGATTGTAACACACTGCGGGGGAAATGAAAAATGATGTAAAATCTGTCAAAATCGACAGGAATTTCGCTGTTTTCAACGGATTATTTTTGTGTGGAAGTGTGATATACTGACTGATGCAGAAGCTACAGGGAGAGTATCTATGGGCACAAACAGCACAGGCAGAAAGAGACCCGCTTCCGGCCAGGGAAACAGGAATTACCCCGGAAGCGCATATTATAAAAGAAAAAGAAGAAGAGAACGTGAGAGAAGGACCCGCATGGCGGTCGGGGCCGCGGTCATATTCCTGATCGCGCTCCTGGGGATCTTCGGAGTCCGGAAGCTCCTGCGGGACAGCGGAGGCGGGCCGGCACCGAACGGAGGCGTCACTGCCTCGGCGGAGGAGACCACGACCGTACCGGAGACTGAGCTTAAGAAGGCGGTCACCATCAACGAGGTGGATATCACCGGCTTAAGCAAGTCCGCCGCGCGCGACGCCGTAACGGCGAAGAACGTGTGGGGCATGAAGGCGGTCCTGCCCGGAGGCGGTGAGGACAGTACCTACGAGATCGGGAACCTTCTCGCGCTGAAGCTTGAAAAGGTCCTGACCGAGATCTACGATTCCGGGAAGCCGGCCGCGGACAGCTACGTCCTGAACGCGGAGGGCCTGGACGCGGAGATCGCGGCGGAGGCCGCGGAGATGGCCGCGAAATGGAACGTGAAGCCGAAGAACGGCGCGGTCTCGGGCTTTGACAAGGAGACGAATTCCTTTACCTACTCCGAGTCGCAGGACGGAAGGACTGTGGACCAGGAGGCGGCAGCCGCGGATATCCGCACCGCGATGAACGAGCAGGACTACGGCGCCACGGTCACGGTGAAGGCGGAGATCACTCCTGCGGAGCTCACCGCGGCACAGGCGAAGGAGCGCTACAAGGTCATCGGCACCTTCACAACGAAGGCTACCGCAAACGCGGACAGGAACAACAACCTGAAGCTCGCCTGCCAGGCGATCGACGGAAGGATCCTGAAGGTGGGCGAGGAGTTCTCGTTCAACCAGTCGACCGGCAACCGCACGGAGGCGCGCGGCTACAAGCCTGCGGGCGCCTACCAGAACGGCAAGGTCGTCCTGGAGCCGGGCGGCGGCGTCTGCCAGGTCTCCTCGACGCTGTACAACGCGGTCATCCGTGCCGGCATCACCCCCACGGAACGGCACGCGCACACCTTCGAGCCGAGCTACGTAACACCGGGCGAGGACGCGACGGTGAGCTATGACGGCTACGCGGGACCGGACATGCGGTTCGTGAACACGACCAGCTCTTCGATCGCGATCCGGGCAGCCTTCTATGACAGGACCGTCACGGTATCGGTCGTCGGCCTTCCTGTCCTTGAGGAGGGCGTGACCATCTCCCTCCAGTCCTCGAAGACGGAGGAGTTCGACAACGGCGGCGTGGAATACGTCGAGGACCCGACGCTCCAGCCGGGCGTGGAGAAGGTCATCTCGGAGGGGAGCATCGGCTCCCGCTGGGTGACGAACCTTGTCACGAAGAAGAACGGGGAGGTCGTGTCGAACAACTTCTTCCACAACAGCACCTACAAGGGCCACACGAAGACGATCGCCCGGAACACGAGCGGCGTGGTCGCGAGCACCACGGGCGCGGAGAACATGACGATCGTCGAGAACACAGAGACAGTTCCCGAGATGGCGGGTGATTCCGCGACCGAGGCGGAGACCGTGGCGACGGTCATGATCGGCCCCGGGGAGTCAGTGCCCCAGACGACGGCGTCCGAGACAGTGAGCGTGAAGCCTGCGGAGACGCATGCCGCACCGACGCAGCCCGCGCCGACACAGGCACCGGCGACACAGGCCGCCCAGCCGGCACCGGCATAGCCGGTGACCCAGCAGACTCAGGCGGAGCCCGTACAGGCGCCCGGACCGGCAGAGCCGGCGCCGGCGTCCGAGACGGTAAGCGCGGGTCCGGGAGGCGGCGGGTCAGAGGAGACAGTTGCTCCCTTCCCGGGCGGCTGAGCCTGCGGGATCCCTTTTAAAGGGCACAGAAGCTTGTGGGGTTTCGGTAAAAGAGCATAAATTCAGGAAAGGCGCTGCCGCCGGAGGCAGCGCCTTTTCAGTCCTCTTCGGGAAAACTCTATTGTATCCAAGAATATACACAAATCATTGATACATTACTTTGATTTTATGAGCAGGATTGATATAATAATAGCAGTGACTGCACGCACCTTTTCTTTGTGTGCGTCATTATATAAACTAATCTTTTGTTCAATCTTTCAGGAGGTAGCAACATGGCAAGAAAATGGAAAACCATGGACGGCAACCAGGCAGCAGCGCATGCTTCCTACGCATACACTGATGTCGCGGCGATCTATCCGATCACGCCGTCCTCACCGATGGCTGAGCACACTGATGAGTGGGCTACTCAGGGTCTGAAGAACATCTTCGGACATGAGGTCCAGATCACTGAGATGCAGTCCGAGGCAGGCGCTGCAGGCGCAGTCCACGGCTCACTGGTCGCAGGTGCCCTTACGACCACCTACACCGCGTCCCAGGGTCTTCTTCTTATGATCCCGAACCTTTACAAGGTCGCCGGCGAGATGCTTCCGGGCGTATTCAACGTTTCCGCACGTGCCGTTGCAACGCATGCGCTTTCCATTTTCGGTGATCACTCCGATATCTATGCATGTAGGCAGACCGGCTGCGCCATGCTCTGCGAGTCTTCCGTACAGGAAGTCATGGACCTGACCCCGGTCGCGCACCTTTCCGCGATCAAGGGCCGCATCCCGTTCATCAACTTCTTCGACGGCTTCCGCACCTCCCACGAGATCCAGAAGATCCAGATCTGGGATTTCGAGGACCTCAAGGATATGGCTGACATGGAAGCGATCGCCGAGTTCAGAAAGAACGCCCTGAACCCGAACCACGCAGTGGAAAAGGGCCAGGCGCAGAACCCGGACGTCTTCTTCCAGATCAACGAGACCAGGAACAAGTTCTACGACGCTATGCCGGAGCTGGTCCAGTCCTACATGGACAAGGTCAACGCAAAGCTCGGCACCGACTATAAGCTGTTCAACTACTACGGCGCTCCGGATGCTGAGGAAGTCATCATCGCCATGGGCTCCGTCAACGACACCATCGAGGAGACTATCGACTACCTGATGAAGCAGGGCCGCAAGGTCGGCGTCGTCAAGGTCCGCCTCTACAGGCCGTTCAGCGCGAAGCACCTGCTCGAAGCCATCCCGAAGACCGTGAAGTTCATCAACGTTCTTGACAGGACCAAGGAAGCCGGCTCCCTCGGCGAGCCGCTGTGGCTCGATGTCGTCGCTGCCCTCCAGGGCACCGAGTTCAAGGATGTCCCGGTCTTCGGCGGACGCTACGGCCTCGGCTCCAAGGACACCACCCCGAGAGATATCGTCGCGACCTTCGACAACCACGATAAGAAGCGCTTCACCATCGGCATCGTGGACGACGTCACGAACCTGTCCCTTCCGGTCGGCCCGTCCCTGGTCACCACTCCGGAAGGCACCACGAACTGCAAGTTCTGGGGCCTCGGCGCAGACGGTACTGTCGGCGCGAACAAGAACTCCATCAAGATCATCGGCGACAACACCGATATGTACGCACAGGCTTACTTCGATTATGACAGTAAGAAGTCCGGCGGCGTGACCATGTCCCACCTCCGCTTCGGTCATAAGCCGATCAAGTCCACCTACCTGATCCACAAGGCAAACTTCGTTGCGTGCCATATGCCGGCATACATCAGGAAGTACAACATGGTCCAGGAGCTGGTCGACGGCGGCACCTTCCTGCTGAACTGCGCATGGTCCGACGAGGAGCTTGAGGCGCACATCCCGGGACAGGTCAAGAAGTTCATCTATGACCACAAGATCAACTTCTACACCATCGACGGCGTTAAGATCGGTATCGAGACCGGCATGGGCCCGACCAGGATCAACACCATCCTTCAGTCCGCATTCTTCAAGCTCACCGGCATCATCCCGGAGGAGAAGGCGATCCAGCTGATGAAGGACGCTGCGCAGAAGACCTACGGCCGCAAGGGCCAGGACGTTGTCGAGAAGAACTGGAAGGCTATCGACGCAGGCGCAAACGGCGCTCACAAGGTCGAGATCCCGGAGAGCTGGAAGGACGCGCAGGATGAAGGACTTGACTTCACGCACGCATCCGTAGGCCCGGAGAAGACCCTGAAGTTCGTCAATGGCGTCCAGGCTTACGTCAACGCCCAGGAGGGCAACAACCTTCCGGTCTCCGCATTCATGGATTACGCAGACGGCACGACCCCGAGCGGAACCGCTGCATATGAGAAGCGCGGCATCGCTGTCAACGTCCCGGTCTGGGAGAGCGACAAGTGCATCCAGTGCAACAACTGCGCATATGTCTGCCCGCACGCTGCTATCCGTCCGGTCGCTATGACTGCGGAAGAGGCTGCGAACGCGCCTGCAGGCATGCAGATGAAGGATATGACCGGCATGCCGGGAATGAAGTTCGCGATCGTTATCTCCGTGCTTGACTGCACCGGCTGCGGAAGCTGCGCGAACGTCTGCCCGGGCAACAAGAAGAACACCGTCCTCAGCATGCAGAAGTGCGCGGACAACCTCGACAAGCAGCCTTACTTCGACTATGCAGTCACCCTTCCGCAGAAGGAGGACGTCATCGCGAAGTTCAAGGAGACCACGGTCAAGGGTTCCCAGTTCAAGAAGCCGCTGCTCGAGTTCTCCGGCGCATGCGCAGGCTGCGGCGAGACTCCGTACGCGAAGCTGATCACCCAGCTGTTCGGCGATCACATGTTCATCTCCAACGCGACCGGCTGCTCCTCCATCTGGGGCAACAGCTCGCCGTCCACGCCTTACACGGTCAACGAAAAGGGCCAGGGCCCGGCATGGGACAACTCCCTGTTCGAGGACAACGCTGAGTTCGGATACGGCATGTATCTTGCGACCAAGGCGATCCGTGAAGGCCTGAAGGAGAAGGTCGAAGCCCTCATGGCGAACACCGCGAACGAAGAGATCAAGGCTGCGGCTCAGGAGTGGATCGACACCTTCGCAGTCGGCCTCCTGAACGGCAAGGCTTCCGAGAAGCTTGCAAAGGCTGTCGAGGGCGATGCAAGCGAAGAGGCGAAGTACATCCTTGAGAACAAGGATTACCTCAACAAGAAGAGCCAGTGGATCTTCGGCGGCGACGGCTGGGCATATGATATCGGCTTCGGCGGCGTTGACCACGTCCTCGCAAGCGGCCGTGACGTCAACATCATGGTCTTCGATACCGAGGTCTATTCCAACACCGGCGGACAGTCCAGTAAGTCCACCAAGACCGGCGCTGTCGCGCAGTTCGCTGCAGGCGGCAAGGAGACCAAGAAGAAGGATCTCGCCGGCATCGCGATGACCTACGGCTACGTCTATGTCGCGCAGATCTCCATGGGCGCTGACATGAACCAGACCATCAAGGCTCTCGCAGAGGCTGAGGCATATCCGGGTCCGTCCCTGATCATCGCTTACGCACCGTGCATCAACCACGGCATCAAGAAGGGCATGAGCAAGGCTATGGACGAGGAGAAGCTGGCAGTGACCTCCGGTTACTGGAACAACTTCCGCTTCAACCCGGCTGCAGAGAAGAAGTTCACGCTTGATTCCAAGGCTCCGGCAGGCGGATACCGCGACTTCCTGATGGGCGAGGTCCGTTACCTGTCCCTGATGCTGAAGAACCCGGATCGCGCGGAGAAGCTCTTCACGCAGAACGAGAAGGACGCTATGGAGCGTTACGACTACCTGAAGAGTCTCGTCGACCTCTACGACGGTACCAAGAAGGCAGAGTAATTCCCCTGAATGAAACAAAAAGGCACCGGCCGCAAGGCCGGTGCTTTCTTTATATGCCGCGGGACAAAAACAGGGCTTCCGGCAGGACAGTCATCTGAAAGCCCTGCGGGAAGCCCGCTGTTTCTGCATGGAATAATGAAAGCGCTTACTTAGTCGCCATGTCGTACTCGACGATCACGTAGTCGCCCAGCGCGTGCGGCACCGGGATGGAGAAGAAGAGGGCGCCCTCGGACTCATAGCTGAAGGAATCCGGCCAGGTGACCGTCTTGCCGTCGCTTCCCTTCTTCAGCGGGAAATCCGCCTTTTCAAGGCACTCCTTGTACTGGTCGATGGTCATGTCCGGCTGCCACTCGCGGAAGGCCTTTTCGATCTCCGGATCCGCGTTCCTTAAGACCACGTCCTCGGCCAGCGCGTATGCCGCCATGGAGTAGGGATCCGCCGCGTCGTTCAGGCTCACGTCCTTCAGGGTCTTCGTATCCACGGTATTGGTATAGAAGAGATTGTTCGGATGCGCGCCCTTGTCCATCATGTAAGTGCCCTCATAGACCGCCGTGATGCGGCTCATGTCCGCGGAGACCACGGAGCACTTGATCTCAAGACTGTCCTTTTCCTGGTCGAGGGGCTCCTTCGAATCCGGGTAGTTCTCGAGGATCGAGAGGGCGTTCTCCTTAAGATGCGCGTTCAGCCTGTCCTGCAGCGCCGTGTCGTCCATGCCGGACACCACCGGATAGGAGATGGAGACGCTGTCCTTTTCATAGGTCGCGATCGAGGTCTTCAGCTTGATGCTGACGGGGTTCGCCGCCTCCGTCGGAGCCTCCGTGATGACGGCCGTCGTCTCGGGAGCCGCGGTCGTTTCCGGCTTTGCGGGCGCCGATGTTTCCGCGGCGGGGGTAGTCACCTCAATGGTCGTTTTCTTTTTCCCGCAGGATGCCATGAGAAGGGCGGCAGACGCAAGAAGAGTGATCGCCAGGATCTTTCCTGCCTTACCTGTTTTCCGCATATAAACACCTCCGAATTATTATTGTTTTTCTGTATGCCGGAGGAACCTCCGACAGCTTCAGTATATAGGAAAGACATCAATGAGGTGTGAACAATTGTTGAACACTTTCTAAAGATGTGATGAAGGGACAGGGCAATATCTTTACTTGTCCGCCTGTGCAAACTGTGATAAAATCCATTAAGCAACAAACGAAGGCCGGCATGTCGGAATGGCAGACGATGCAGACTCAAAATCTGTTGTCCGTGAGGGCGTGCGGGTTCAAGTCCCGCTGCCGGCATTCACAAGCCGTGCTTTTTAAGCACGGCTCTTTTGATTTCAGGAGGTCGTTTCATGGACTGCAGGACTGCAGAGCAGAACATCACCCGCTTTATCCAGAAGGAGCTGTCGGATGAAGAGACCGAGGAGTTTCTGAACCATATCCGTTCCTGTGAGGAGTGCCGGCAGGAGATGGAGATGAACTACCTCTTTGTGGAGGGCATGCGCCTCCTTGACTCAAAGTCGGACGACTTTGACGTGAGGGGGACCATGGACCGCGCCGTCCGGGCCGCGTGGCAGCACCTGCGCGCGGTCAGGGTCATGAAGATCGCGCGGTATTCCATGACGACGCTTGTGCTCATGAGCCTTGTGCTCACGCTGCTCCTGGAGTTGAGGATCCTTTACTTTACGAACTGAGCGCCGCGTCCATCCGCGGCCCCTTACGGAGGCTACTATGGCAAAGCTTGTACTGATCGACGGGCACAGCATCCTGTTCCGCGCGTTTTACGGGACGCCGCCGTTGACGAATTCCGCAGGCCTTCACACAAACGGCGTCTACGGGTTCCTTAACATCATGTTCAAGATCCTGGACGAGGAGAAGGCGGACTATCTCGCGGTCGCGTTCGACCTTCACGCGCCCACCTTCCGCCACGAAAAATATCCGGAATACAAGGGAAACCGGAGCCCCATGCCGGAGGAGCTGAAGGAACAGGTCCCGCTGATCCGCGAGGTCCTGTCCTCCATGAACATCCCGACGGTCTCCATGGAAGGCTTTGAGGCGGACGATATCCTCGGCACCATCGCAAAGCGCTGCCAGGGCGACGGTCTCGAGGTCTCGATCGTCTCCGGCGACCGCGACCTACTGCAGCTCGCGGACACGCATATCCGCATCCGCATCCCGAAGACCTCCAGGGGGCAGACGACCGTCTATGATTATTATCCGGAGGACGTGAAGGAAGCCTACGGGGTCACGCCGCAGGAATTCATCGACGTGAAGGCGCTCATGGGCGACGCGTCCGACAATATTCCGGGCGTCCCGTCCATCGGGGAGAAGACCGCGACCCAGATCATTACGACCTGGCATTCCATCGAGAACGCGCGCGCGCATATCGACGAGATCCGTCCGCCCCGCGCAAGGAAGGCGCTGGAGGAGCACTATGACATGGCGGAGTTCTCGAAATGGCTCGCGACCATCAGGACGGACGTCCCGGTCGGCGTGACGCTCGAGGACATGACGCTGGGGAACCTCTATACGCCGGAAGCCTACGAGGAGATGAAGCGCCTTGAGTTCCGTTCCATGCTGAAGCGCTTTGACGAGAGCGCGCGCTCGGCAGGGAAGGAAGAGGGGCCGCAGTTTAAGATCATTACCCGCGTCCCGGACGCGGCCCTGGCGCTGGAGGGCATCCTTTCCGCGCACGCCGCCGGCATGCAGCTCACGGAGCGGGGGCTTTCCCTTTGCGCGGATCCAGCGGCCCCGCTGTTTTTCCGGATCCCCGGACCGGAGGAGATCAAGGCAGACGCCGAGATCCTGCCGGAGGGATGGGCAGAGGATGATGCGGGCAAAACCGCCGGGGATGCCCTGCCGGAGGGCTGGGCAGAGGACGATGCCGGTAAAGCCGCCGGTGATGCCCTGCCGGAGGACCGGGCAGACGGAGCCGGCGTCACGTTCGCCGACGGGCTTACAGAGGCGTGGCTTACGGAGGCTGCCCGCCGCGTCGCGGAAAGCGTTGAAACGGTGTACTGCGTGGACCTTAAGCCCATGCTGCACAGGATCGGCACGGAGGAGCGGAGAAATCTCCTTGACCTCAGCATCGCCGCTTATCTCATGAATCCCCTGAAGGACAGCTACCGGACGGACGACCTGGCGCGGGACTTCCTGGGGCTTACCATCCCCACCGCGAAGGAGGACGCCGAGAAGTCCGCGATGTATGCTTCCTTCGTGGCGCTTGGCTCAGGCCCTGTCCTGATGGACAGCCTGCGCGAGTCCGGCATGGAGAAGCTTTATCTTGAGACGGAGCTTCCGCTCTGCTACGCGCTGGCCGCCATGGAGGAGGCCGGCGTAAGGGTCGAGGGAGAGCGCCTCTCCGCGTTCGCGGAGGAGCTGAAAAAGGGGATCGCCGGCGCGGAGGAGGAGATCTACGCGGAGACCGGCGAGCGCTTCAACATCAATTCCCCGAAGCAGCTGGGCGAGATCCTGTTCGAGAAGATGCTGCTTCCGTACGCGAAGAAGACGCGGAGCGGCTATTCCACGGCGGCGGACATCCTTGACAAGCTGGCTCCGGACTATCCGGTCGTCAGGCGCATCCTTGAGTACCGCGCGCTGTCGAAGCTGAACTCCACCTACGCGACCGGCCTTACGCAGTATATTTCAGAGGATTCCAGGATCCACGGGACCTTCAACCAGACCATCACGGCGACGGGCCGCATCTCGTCCACGGAGCCGAACCTCCAGAATATCCCGATCCGGACGGAGATGGGAAGCCGCATCCGCGGCGTCTTCGTCCCCGAGGACGGGTATGTGTTTATCGACGCGGACTACTCGCAGATCGAGCTCCGCGTGCTCGCGTCCCTTTCGGGGGATGAGAACCTGATCGAGGCGTACCGGCACGCGGTGGATATCCATGCGGTCACAGCCTCGCAGGTCTTCCACGTCCCGCTTGAGGAGGTCACGCCCGAGCAGAGAAGAAACGCGAAGGCGGTCAATTTCGGCGTGGTCTACGGCATCTCCGCGTTCGGCCTGTCCGAGGACCTGAGCATTTCCCGCGCGGAGGCGAAGGACTATATCAACAACTATTTCCGCACCTACCCGAAGGTGAAGGAGTACCTGGACCGCCAGATCAGGGAGGCGAGGGAGAACGGCTTCGTCACCACGATGTACGGCCGGCGCAGGCCTGTCCCGGAGCTGAAGAGCAGCAATTTCATGCAGCGGAATTTCGGGGAGCGTGTCGCAATGAACTCCCCGATCCAGGGGACCGCGGCCGACATCATGAAGATGGCCATGGTCGCGGTGAGAAGGAAGCTTCTCGAGGAGAAGCTTGACGCGAGGATCGTCCTGCAGATCCACGACGAGCTGCTCGTCGAGGCGCGGGAGGAGGTCGCGGACTATGTACTTGACCTTGTAAGAGACACCATGAAGCATGCCGCGGACCTGAAGGTCGACCTGGAGGTCGACGCGAAGAAGGGCAGGTCCTGGCTGGAGGCACACTGATATGATCCTTGGAATCTACGGGGGCGTTGGCTCGGGAAAGAGCCTGGTCCTTGATTATCTCAGATCGGAATACGGGGCGATGGTCATCGGGATGGATGAGACCGCGCACGATCTTTACGAGCCCGGAAAGGCGGGCTGGAACGCGGCGGTGACGCTGCTGGGAAAGACCATCATCCGCGCGGACGGTACGCTTGACCGGACGGAGATGGCGCAGATCCTCTACGGGAACAAGGTCCTGCTCGAGCGCCTTGACATGGTGATCCACCCGCTGGTCTTCGACCGGGTGGAGGAGCTGGTGAACGAGGAGACGGAAAAGGCGCTTTCTGAGGGAAGGGAGCCGTTCGTCGTCGTCGAGACTGCGCTTCCCACGCGGGAAAGAAGTGACATCTATTCTGAAATATGGTATGTTTATACCCCGAAAGAAGTAAGGATCCGCAGGCTCAGGGAGAGCCGCGGCTACACCGAAGAGCGCGCGGAAAGCATCATGGCGAAGCAGCTCCCGGAGGAGGAATACCGGAAGCTCGCGACGCACGTCCTGAATAACGGAGGGACGCCCGCGGAGCTGTTCGGGCAGATCGACGCGCTTCTTTCAGGAAAGGTCGGAAAGAAGCAATGAGACTTTTAAGTATTGCCAGCGGCTCGAGCGGCAACGCGGTCTACGCGGGCACGGACCGGACGCATGTGCTGGTCGATGCCGGCATCTCGAACCGCAGGATCGAGCAGGGGCTTGCCTCGGCAGGGATCACGGCGGACGAGCTTACCGCCCTGGTCATCACGCATGAGCACACGGACCACGTGAAGGGGCTGAACGTGCTGGTACGGCGCCACGAGGTGCCGGTGTACCTGACGGCAGGGACCAGGAACGCGCTGTTAAAGGGCGGGAGCCTTGCAGGCATCCCGGAGGAGCTTATCCATATCGTGTCCGCGGGGGAGATGTTCACGGTGGGCGATGTCAGCATCCGCCCGTTCTCCGTGGACCATGACGCCGCGGAGCCGGTCGCGTACCGGATGGAAAGCGGCGGGAAGGCGGTCGCGGTCGCCACGGACATGGGCCATTACACGGAGGAGACCGTCGCGAACCTTCTGGGGCTGGACGCGGTCCTCATAGAAAGCAATCATGATATCCGCATGCTGGAGGCGGGGCCTTACCCCTACGCCTTAAAACGGAGGATCCTCGGGAACTTCGGGCACCTGTCCAACGAAAGCTGCGGGAAGCTTCTGACGCGCATCCTGCACGACGACATGAAGAAGATCATCCTGGGGCATTTAAGCAAGGAAAACAACTTCCCCGAGCTCGCGTTCGAGACGGTCCGCTGGGAGATCACGGACGGAAGCTGCCCCTACAAGGGGGATGATTTCATGATCCAGGTGGCATCGAGAGACAGGGTCTCCGCACTGACGGAAATATAGGAGGATGATACAGTGGGAAAGGTCATTATTACGGTTCTTGGAAAAGATACGGTCGGCATCATCGCGAAGGTCTGCACCTACCTTGCCGCGAACGATATCAACATCCTTGATATCAACCAGACGATCGTGCAGGATTATTTCAACATGATGATGATCGCGGATATGAACAAGTCGAAGAAGCCGCTGGAAAACGTCATGGAGGACCTGAACGATATCGGCCAGGAGATCGGCGTCAAGATCCGCGTGCAGCGTGAGGAGATCTTCACGAGCATGCACAGGATCTGAGCGGGGTGACGGCATGCTGAATTTATTTGAAGTCATGGAAACGAACCGGATGATCGACCACGATCTTCTGGACGTAAGGACCATCACCATGGGGATAAGCCTTCTTGACTGCGCTGATTCCGACCTCTCAAGGGTCAATGAAAATATTTACAACAAGATCCTCAGGTACGCAGGCAGGCTGGTCGAGACCGGCAACGCGATCGGCAACGATTTCGGCGTGCCCATCGTGAACAAGCGCGTGTCCGTCACGCCCATCGCCCTGGTCGGGGCCCCGGCGTGCAGAAAGCCGGAGGATTTTGTCACCATCGCGAAGACGCTCGACCGCGCCGCGAAAGAGATCGGGGTCAACTTCATCGGCGGCTATTCCGCGCTCGTGAGCAAGGGCATGTCCGACGCGGACCGCCTCCTGATCGAGTCCATCCCCCAGGCGCTTGCCTGCACCGAGCGTGTATGCAGCTCCGTGAACGTCGGGTCCACGAAGACCGGCCTGAACATGGACGCGGTGCGCCTCATGGGGACCGTCATCAAAAAGACGGCATACGAGACGAGGGACGCAGGCTCCTTAGGCTGCGCGAAGCTCGTCGTGTTCTGCAACGCGCCGGACGACAACCCGTTCATGGCAGGCGCCTTCCATGGCGTGACCGAGGCTGAGGCCATCATCAACGTCGGCGTCAGCGGCCCCGGCGTCGTGCGCAGCGCCGTCAGGGCAGTCCGCGGGGAGAATTTCGAGGTCCTCTGCGAGACCATCAAAAAGACCGCGTTCAAGATCACCCGTGTGGGCCAGCTGGTCGCCCAGGAGGCGAGCCGGCGCCTTGGCGTTCCGTTCGGGATCATCGACCTCTCGCTTGCGCCCACCCCGTCCGTCGGAGACTCCGTAGCGGACATCCTTGAGGAGATGGGCCTTGAAAGCGTAGGCGCGCCGGGAACGACCGCGGCGCTCGCGCTTTTGAACGACCAGGTGAAGAAGGGCGGCGTCATGGCGTCCTCCTATGTCGGCGGCTTAAGCGGCGCCTTCATCCCCGTCAGCGAGGATCAGGGCATGATCAACGCCGTGGAGCGCGGCGCGCTCACACTCGAAAAGCTCGAGGCCATGACCTGCGTCTGCTCCGTCGGCCTCGACATGATCGCCATCCCCGGCGATACCCCCGACACCACCATCGCCGGCATCATCGCCGACGAAGCAGCCATCGGCATGATCAACCAGAAGACCACCGCGGTCCGCCTGATCCCCGCCTACGGCAAAAAGATCGGAGAAAACGTCGAATTCGGCGGCCTCTTAGGCCACGCCCCCGTCATCCCCGTAAACACCTTCGCGTGCGCCGACTTCGTAAACCGCACCGGCCGCATCCCGAGCCCGATACATTCGTTCAAAAACTGACGCGAAGCAATGAGAAGCGACGACTGAGAAGGCAGGAGCCCGGAAAAACATGCTCGCACGTTTTTCCGGGCTCCTGCCTTCTCAGTCCGTGTCACGGCGAATGCCGTGACACGAGGGAGGGGAAGTGCTTACAGCACTTCCCCTCCCGAGTCGACGCTTCTCATAGGCTTCGCGTCAGTTGTCGCTCTCATTTGCTTCGCGTCAGTCGACGCTTCTCATCAGCTTCGCGTCAGTTGTCGCTCTCATCAGCTTCGCGTCAGTCGCCGCTTCTCACAAGCTTCGCGTCAGCTTTTATTTCTTTTCTTTTTCCTTCTTTACCGCTTCCGCGATATACTTCGGAACCTCGTCCTTCGCGATCCCGAGTGCAATGGAAAGCTCGCCGTTGATCAGGTCGCTCAGCTTCTTAAGATACCGCCCGTCCACCTCGCTGACCTTTTTCCCGGCCCGCTTTACCGCGCGGGTCTTCTTATGGATCGCCATGATCAGCGGGATCATATCCTTCAGGCAGTAGCTCGCGGAGGCCTTGCGGTACTGGTTCTCAAGCTCGACCGGACGGAGCCCGTCGAAGGAGCAGACCTCCGTTTCCGGGATATGGCGGATGATCTCGACCGCCTCCGCCTTCGTGATGACCGGGCGGAGCGTGACCTTGTTGTTTCCGACCGGCGTGTAGATGGTGCCGTCATTTGAGAAGAGAGGCCTCAGGACATAGTAAGCCTTCGGGGCAGCATCGGAAAAGGTCATGTCGCGGACGTCCTCGACCTTACACACGCCGGAGCCTTCATATACGACCAGATCGTTGACATTATACATATTTGCACCTCCACTGGTTAACATTTTAGCACTTTGAAACGGAAGATGTAAGAAAAAGTCATTTCTGCTTCATCTGAGAAGGTGCTCATCAGTTGTTTTTCCCGGCCGGCGCGTTTATACTTTTCTTGAAAAACAGGAAGAGGAGAGCGTCTATGTCGATACTTCTTATGGTCGCGGTCATTCCGCCGCTGTACCTGATGCACCGGATCTATAATTTTGACAAGATCGAAAAGGAGCCGAAGAAACTCGTGTGGAAGCTCCTTCTTGCGGGCATGCTGATCACTTTTCCGTGCGCCATCGCGGAGCAGATCCTGATCGGCATCGCGCAGGCCGTTTTCGGGAGCGGGACCCTGTTCCTTCTCGCGGTGAACTTCCTCTGCGTCGGGCTCAGCGAGGAAGGCTTCAAGTATCTTGCCGCAAAGAACATCACCTGGAGAAATCCGGAATTCAATTACCGCTTTGACGGCATCGTCTACTGCGCCGCCGTGTCGCTTGGCTTCGCGCTGCTTGAGAACGTCATGTACGTCTTTTCCTCCGGCGTGGGGGGGATCGTTGTGGCGGTCGTGCGCGCTGTGACCAGTATCCCGGGCCACTGCACCTTCGGCATCATCATGGGCTATTACTACGGAGAGGCAAAACGCCTCGCGAACCTCGGAGATGCGGGAGGGAGCCGGTCCTTCCTTAAGTGCGCGCTGTGGATCCCGCTGATCCTCCACGGGACCTATGATTTTGTCCTGAGCACACAGAGCGCGCTGCTCGGAATTTTCTTCGTTTTCTACGTGATCTGGCTCGATCTGCGCGCCCTGAAGCGTGTCAGGGATTCTTCGGCAGCGGATATGCCGGTCTGAATCATGCCTTTTTATTCATTTTGAGTCCGCAGCCGGATGGCATGGCATACAGGAAAACAGGCTTCATCTCATACTAAATTATTTAGAAATGATAATGAAGATAAAAATTGAATAAACAGGTCTATTGAATAAATGAGCAGATTGGCTTATAATTTGCATTAACGTCGTTCTGTTCATAGTCAGAATGACGGAAAACCCCGGGCGGGAAAGCCCATTCCGTACTGCATAAAGAATTTCAGGGGGATGCGTACGGAGCAAATAAAGAAAGGAGTTTTTCATGGCAGACAACAGCAATGTCAAAAAGAGTACGCTTGACAAAATACTGGACGCCGTAGAGCGTGCCGGTAACAAGCTGCCCGATCCGATCACCATGTTCCTCGGACTGGCAATCATCGTCGCGATCATTTCGGCGATCTGCTCCGCGGCAGGCGTATCCGCAGTCAATCCGTCCAACGGAGAGACGATCACAGTCTTCAACCTGCTTTCCATCGCAGGCATCCAGTATCTCTGGACCAACGTCATCACCAATTTCTCAGGCTTCGCGCCGCTCGGCATGGTCCTTGTCGCCGTCATCGGTTCGTCCGTCGCTGAGAAGAGCGGCTTCCTGGTCGCCTTCATGGAGAAGTTCCTCGGCAAGTCCAAGGGATGGATCGTCACGATGGTCGTCATGTTCCTCGGCATCAACCTGAACGTCGCGGGCGACGCGGGCTTCATCGTCCTTCCGCCGCTGGCAGCGATCCTGTTCATGTCCATCGGGCGCCACCCGATGCTCGGCCTGTACGCAGGCTTCGCATCCGTCGCCGCAGGCTTCTGCGCGAACGTCATGCTCGGCCTGTCTGACGCGCTGGCTTACGGCTTCACCGAGTCCGCGGCACAGATGATCGACCCGAACTACTCGGAGTCCATCGCGATCAACTGGTATTTCCTTATCGTTTCCTGCTTCCTTCTTACGATCGCAGGCACGATCCTGGTCGAGAAGGTCCTGCTTCACCGCTTCCCGATCACGAAGGAAGAGCTGGCTCAGCACGACTTCGATGAGAACGCCGCCAACATCACCCCCGAGCAGGACAAGGCGCTCCGCGCAGCCGGCATCGGCTTCCTGATCTTCATTATCGTCATGATCGTTATGTCCGCGTTCCCGCTGGTCGACGGCAAGCCGATCCTTGCAGGTGAGGCTGACAGCATCACCGCAGGCACAGCTCCGTTCTCCAAGGGCATCGTCTTCACCGTCACCCTTGCCCTGCTGATCCCGGGCCTCTGCTACGGCTTCTCGATCGGCAAGTACAAGAACGACAAGGACGTCTGGGCGGACTGCTCCCAGGGCTTCGCTGAGATGGGCAACTACGTGTTCATGTGCTTCTTCATCTCCATCTTCACGAACTTCTTCTCCGTCAGTAAGCTCGGCACCATCCTTGCCATCAGCGGCGCGAGCTTCCTGAGCAACATCGGCTTCACCGGCGTCCCGCTGCTGATCGGACTGATCTTCCTGTCCTGCATCGTCAACATCTTCATCGGCTCCGCTTCCGCGAAGTGGGCGATCCTCGCTCCGGTCTTTGTCCCGATGATGATGCTGCTCGGCTATGACCCGGCGATCACGCAGGCTGTCTACCGTATCGGCGATTCCATCACGAACCCGCTGTCCCCGCTGTTCACCTACACCCCGGTCCTTCTCGGATTCGGACGTAAGTACCAGAAGGACGTCGGACTCGGCACGGTCATCGCGAACATGCTGCCGTATTCCATCACGTTCGCGATCATCTGGATCCTCCAGGTCATTGTGTGGGTCACCCTGAACCTGCCGCTCGGCCCTGGCGGAAAGATCTACCTTTGATAAATTGTGATATAATAAATGCGGCCGGTTCATTATGAGCCGGCCGCAATTTAGTGCGCGAAACATAAGCTTCAGTTCCTGGCATTCAGGCAGAAAGGAGACATATATGAATTTTGCCGGAAGAGCGGCGGAGATCGGCAGCGAGATCATCGCCGCGCGCCGTTATCTCCACACCCACGCGGAGCTTTCGCTGAAGGAGCACGAGACTACGAGGTTCCTTGTTGAGAAGCTCACGGAGCTCGGGATCCCGGTCATCCGCTTTGAGGACTATCCCGGCTGCATCGCCGTGATCGAGGGCGGCACGCCCGGAAGGACCGTGCTTCTCCGCGCGGATATCGACGCGCTTCCTATCACGGAGAAGAGCGGCGTCGAGTTCGAGAGCATGAACCCCGGCGTCATGCACGCATGCGGGCACGACTGCCATACCGCCATGCTGCTCGGCGCGGCGAAGCTTTTGTATGAGAAGAGGGCGGAGCTCAAGGGCACCGTAAAGCTCCTGTTCCAGTCGGGCGAGGAGGTGTTCATCGGGAGCCATTATTACTGGGATGAGGGATACCTTGACGACGTCGACGCGGCCATGGGCATGCACGTCTGGCCCACCGTCCCCTCCGGGAAGCTCTGCATCCAGGACGGGCCGATGATGGCAAGCTGCGACAATTACACCATCACCGTCCACGGTGTCTCCGCGCACGGGTCCACCCCGAACCTCGGGAAGGACGCGATCGTCTGCGCGAGCGCCATCATCATGAACCTCCAGCAGATCGTCAGCCGGATCGACGACCCGCGCGACCCGCTTGTCGTGACGGTCGGCACGATCAAGGCCGGAACCCAGTTCAACATCATCACGGACACCGCCGTCATGGAGGGCACCGTGCGCTCCCACAGCAAGGAAGCGCGGTCGCTCGTCGAGGAGAACATGCGCAGGATCGCGGAGATGACAGCCGCCGCGTACGGCTGCACGGTCGAGATCGACTACCGCTACCTCGAGCCGCCGGTCATCAACGGTGCCCACGCGCTGAACGAGATCGCGCGGGACGCGGCGAAGAAGCTCTACGGGGACGATGTCCTCGCATCGACGGAGCGCGCCTCCGGCAGCGAGGATTTCTCCTATATCATGGACCACATCCCGTCCTCGCTCTTTATGTTTATCGGCTGCTACGACGAAGCGACCGGCTCCGTCTATCCTGTCCATAACGAGAGGTTCCGGATCAACGAGGAGCTTCTCCACGTCGGCGCGGCGCAGTACGCGCAGTTCGCCGCCGACTATCTTGAGAAGACTGCGGAAGGGAGGAAGAAATGATGAAGGACATCAGAAAACTCGCTTACGCGCAGGAGGCATATGTGAAGGAGCTGCGGCACAGGCTCCACGCGAACCCGGAGCTTAGCTGCAAAGAGTATGAGACCACGAAGCTCATCACGGAGGAGCTTGAAAAGGACGGGATCCCCTTCGTCACCTTCGAGGGCTGCACCGGCTGCGTCGCGACGATCGAGGGCGGGAAGCCCGGAAAGACGGTCATGCTGCGCGCGGACATCGACGCGCTTCCTATCACAGAGGTCCCTGGAAGGGCCTGCGGCAGCAGGAACCCCGGCGTCATGCACGCCTGCGGGCACGACTGCCACACCGCCATGCTCCTCGGCGCCGCGCGCGTCCTGAAGGAGCTCGCGCCGGAGCTGAACGGCACGGTTAAGCTCATTTTCCAGATGGGGGAGGAGATCGGCCGGAAGTCGGAGGAGTACGTGAAGCGCGGCGCGCTCGAGGGCGTCGATGCCATCTTCGGGATGCACGTCTGGTCGCTCCTTGACGCCGGCACCTGGAACTTTGAGGGCGGGGACCGCATGGCGTGCTCCGACCGCTTTACGATCGAGGTGCACGGCACCGCGGCGCACGGAAGCGCGCCCTGGCTCGGAAACGACGCGGTCCTTGCGGCAGCCGCCTGCGTGATGGCGCTCCAGCATATCCCGAGCCGCCAGAACAACACGCTGAACAGCCTTGTCGTGTCCGTCGGGATGATGAACGGCGGGACCAAGGAGAATATCCTCTGCGACCATGTGCAGCTGGTCGGGACCGTCCGCACCTTCGACCGCGATTTCCGGAAGAGCATGCCGGAGCGCATCGAAAAGGTCGTGAAGAACGTCGCCGCAGGCTACGGCTGCACCGCGGACTGCGACTATTACTTCGGGCCGAGCCCGCTGATCAACGACGACGAAGCGCTCGTCAGGACCGCGAAGGGCGCGGCCGGAAGGATCATGGGGGATGATGCTTTCGTCCCGCTGAAGAAGATGACCGGCGCGGAGGACTTCAGCGTCTACATGGAGCACATTCCAGGCGTATTCGGGTATCTCGGGGCGAGGAACACCGCGAAGGGCATCGAGTGCACGCACCATCATCCCGCGTTCGACGTGGACGAGGACATCCTGAAGGACGGGACAGCCATCTACGCGCAGTTCGCGGCTGATTACCTGAACGGAGAGGCATGAGCATGGACAGGACAGAACAGAGGATCATAGACATCATCGACGCCCACGCGGACGAGCTCCAGGCGCTTGCGATGGATATCTACACACACGCGGAGCAGGGCTACCACGAATTCCGCACGGCGGAGATCGTTTCCGGCTTTCTGAAGAAGCTGGGCCTTGAGACCAGGGAAGGGCTCGCGGTCACCGGCGTGCGGGCGGAGATCGGGAAGAAGGCCGGGGACGGGGAGAAGGCGGACTGCCCGAACATCGCCCTCATCGGCGAGCTGGACGGGATCGCCTGCCCGGTGCACCCGTGCGCCACGGACAAGGGCTACGCGCACGCCTGCGGGCATTACGCGCAGATCACCTGCATGCTCGGCGCCGCGCTCGCGCTTTCCGACCCGGAGGTAGTCGCTGAGCTTGACGGTACCGCGACCATCTTTGCCGTCCCCGCGGAGGAGTTCCAAGGGAGCAATGTCCAGGAGGAGGTGCGGAAGAGCGACGACATCCACTGCGCGGGGGGCAAATGCGAGCTGATCCGCCGCGGAGAGTTTGACGACATCGACCTTTCCATTACGACGCACTCCCTCATGGCGGACCGTGACAGCGATATCGACATCATGCTCGGGAACAGCGCCTGCACCGGCTTTATCGGGAAACGGATCATCATCCACGGGACGGCCGCGCACGCAGCCGCCGCGCCGCACCTCGGGCACAACGCGCTGAACGCCGCAAGCCTCGGCATGGCGGCCCTCGGCATGATCCGGGAGACCTTCCAGGAGAAGGACTGCGTGCGTGTGCACCCGTACATGACGGAGGGCGGCACCGCGATCAACGTGGTCCCGAGCCGCGCAGTGCTTGACACCATGGTCCGCGCGCTGTCCCAGGAGGCCATCATGGAAACCTCCGGGAAGGTGGACCTTTGCTATAAGGGAACGGCGATGGCGCTGGGCTGCGAGGCGGAGATCATCGATTCGCAGGGCTACATGCCCTGCCCGGAGGTGCCGCCGCAGAAGGTCATGACGGACGCCGCGGCGCTCCTGGGAGACGGCGTGAAGGTCGCGCCCATCACGCCCGGACACATCAACACCGCGAGCACCGACGTCGGCGACCTCTTCGCCATCATGCCGGTCCTGAACTTCACCTTCGGCGGGAGCCGAGGCGCCCTGCACTCGAAGGACTATGAGATCACGGACCCGGACGTCGCGCATATCGTCCCCGCGAAGATGATGGCCCTCCTTGCCTACCGCCTCCTGAAGGACGGCGCGAAGGAGGCAAGGCAGATCATCGCGGACTACAAGGCTCCCATGACGCGGGAGGAGTACCGCGAATACTGCAGGACCTTCGGAAACTGAGCCGGAGGCTTCGGGTCTTTACGCAGGACACGATCCCCGGCGGGGCATATCCCTGGCAGGGCACATCCCTGACATGTGAATGTGAAGCCGTACGGATCCTGTCTCAGAGGCAGTAAAACCGACTTTAGGCGAACCTGAACATGGAAGGGATGTGCCCCGCATACTGTAAAACCGGATCCTGGCACCGTAAACGATGACAGTACCGGCATAAAAAAGAGATGTCTTCCTCCGCGCACGCGCGGAGGAAGACATCTCTTTTTACGGGAAAAGCGTTACACCACGATCATCGGCCGCGCGTAAAGCGGCGGAAGGAGCCGTCCGGTCTGTTCAAAGCAGACCGAATTCCAGAGGTCGGCGGCGTGCGCCTCGGAGCCGAGGAGGCGGAGAGCGGCGCGCGCCCGCGGCGTGTCGCCGTACCATCTTTTCAGGACCTCGCCGGCATCGGCCGCCTTGCTGATGACCGGGATCCGTGAGGATGCCTTCAGCGCGGTCAGAAGGTCCGCGGACTCCCTCCGGAAGCCGATGAGCCTCGCGTACGGCGCCGTTCCGGCGTCCTTGTAACTAAGGACGTCCGTTTTCCTGATGCCGAGGAAGATATGGAGGAGCGCGCGGGACACCCGCGTATGCGTGTACTGGCGTGTCTTGATCCGCGCCGCGAGGCCCTCCCAGCTGTCCGCGCGGAGGTCCGTGTTACGGATCCGTTCGGCGAGGTCGCCGGAGACGTCCTGGTAGACGGAAAGGTCCGCGCCCTCGTAGCAGAGGTCCATGATCCGGCGCGCCGCGGGTCCCGCGAAGCAGTCGGGGGAGAGCATGGGAGTGCCGGAAAGGACGGAGAGGACGGAGCCGGGGACGTACGAAGCCGCCGCGCTGTCCGGGCGGAGCACGCCGCCCTCCCGGAACACCTGCCTGCGCACTGCCGTGGCGGAGGCGAACTCCCCGCGGAGGAAGGGGTCATGGTAGCCCGCGCCGACGCGCTGGACGGTCACGAGACGGATCCCGGGCCCGGCGTCGGAGGTATTCTCCGCGGCGAGGGCCCTCGCGTACTCGGAGGCGAGGATATTGTTCGGGGAGGCGAGGATGGACCTTGTGCGCCATAAAAAGCCGGAACCCGCGCCGGATGCCGCAAGGTCCTCGGTGATCGCCTCGATCCTTGCCTCCGGGTAGCTTAAGCCCCGGACCAGGCCCTTCCGAAGGGTCTCCGTGAAGACCGGGGAGCTTTCGTCGACCAGGGACATGAGCGCCTTCAGCTCCTCCGCGGTGGCGTCCTCGGTACCGCAGGCGACGGTGCCCGCGCCGAGGCGGGAGAGGAGCTTTACGCCGTACTCCGCGTAATCCCTCGCGGAGGCGGTCGAGAAGGGCGCCGGGATCTCGAATACCGCGTCGGCGCCTGCCCTGAGGGCCGCCTCGGCGCGGAGGAAGGGATCGTAGACAGCGGGCTCCCCGCGCTCCGTGAAATGGCCGCTCAGGACGGCCACGCACCAGGACGCGCCGCTTAAGGAGCGCGCCTTGCGCATCTGGTAAAGGTGGCCGTTGTGGAACGGATCGTACTCCGCGATAATGCCTGTGATCTGAGGACTATTCATGATTCCCCCATATGCTTTCATGAATAAAAAACAGTGATTTTGACCTTGTGCTACCCCTTTTCTAGGTACTATAATCAACGTGGGATTCTTTGTAAATACAGAAAAAAGGAGAAATGCTATCATGAAAATTCTTGTGTTAAACTGCGGCAGCTCTTCCCTGAAGTACCAGCTTATCGACATGGACAACGAGAGCGTCCTCGCGAAGGGTCTCTGCGAGAGGATCGGCATTGAAGGCTCCGTCCTGACCCACACCCCGACAGGCGGTGACAAGTTCAAGGTCGAAGCTCCCATGCCGTCCCACAAGGAAGCAATCCAGATGGTCATGGATGCCCTTGTAGACCCGGAGCACGGCGTCATCAAGAGCACGGACGAGGTCTCCGCAGTCGGACACCGTGTCGTCCACGGCGGGACCTACTACAGCGCGTCTGTCGTCATCGACGAAAAGGTCAAGGAAGCCATCAAGGACTGCTTCGACCTGGCTCCGCTGCACAACCCGGCGAACCTGATCGGCATCGAAGCGTGCGAGGCTGCCATGCCCGGCAAGCCGAACGTTGCAGTTTTCGACACCGCTTTCGGCATGAACATGGAAGCTCCGGCTTACCTGTACGCACTTCCCTATGAGTACTATGAGAAATACAAGGTCCGCCGCTACGGCTTCCACGGCACCAGCCACAACTTCGTCTCCCACGAGGCGATCAAGTTCGCGAACCTTGATCCCCAGAACGCGAAGATCATCGTCTGCCACCTCGGCAACGGCGCTTCTGTTTCCGCATCCATCGGCGGAAAGTGCGTTGACACCTCTATGGGACTTACCCCGCTTGAGGGCCTTATGATGGGCACCCGCTCCGGCGACATCGACCCGGCGATCGTCCAGTTCATCTGCAACCACGAGAACCTCACCGTCGACGAGATGATGAACGTCCTCAACAAGAAGTCCGGTATCATGGGCCTGACCGGCCACAGCGATTTCCGTGACGTCGAGGCTGCTGCCGAGAACGGCGACGAGCTTGCGCAGACCGGCCTCAAGTCCTACGCGCGCCGTGTCGCGAAGTACATCGGTGCCTACGCTGCAGCCATGAACGGCGTTGACGCGATCTGCTTCACCGCAGGCGTCGGCGAGAACGACAAGAACATGCGCAAGGCAATCTGCGAGTTTCTCGGCTTCCTCGGCGTCGAGATCTGCGACGAGCGGAACAACGTCCGCGGCGAGGAGAGGATCATCTCCACCGACGCTTCCAAGGTCAAGGTCATCCTTCTTCCGACCAACGAGGAGCTTGCGATCGCGCGCGACACCCTTGCTCTTGTAAAGTAATATCCCACACTGTGCCTTTTGTCCCGGGGCCTTTAAAGGGTCCCGGGGCGTAAAACAAACTGACTAAAAAAAGGAGACGTTATGGCTGTTTACAATTTCGGTACCATGATCGAAAAGCTTAAAAAGAACCCGAAGAGGATCGTCTTCACCGAGGGCACGGATGTCCGTATCCTTGAGGCGGCTTCCCGCCTGCTCGCCAGCAACTTCCTGACCCCGGTCCTGATCGGCAATGTCACCGAGGTCGAGAGAAAGGCTGAGGAAGAGGGCTACAACATCCGCGGCGCAGTCATCATCGATCCGGAGAACTATGACAAGTTCGACGCGATGGTCGCCATGTTCTGCGAGCTCAGAAAGTCCAAGGGCGTCACCCCGGCACAGGCGAAGGGCATCCTTTCCGCAGGCAACTACTTCGGAACCATGCTGGTCAAGATGGGAGAGGCTGACTGCCTCCTCGGCGGCGCGACCTACTCCACCGCTGACACCGTCCGTCCGGCGCTTCAGATCATCAAGACGAAGCCGGGCAACTCCATCGTATCTTCCTGCTTCATCCTTGTCCGTCCGTCCGTCACCGGCGACAACCAGGTCATCGCTATGGGCGACTGTGCGATCAACATCAAGCCGACCGAGGACCAGCTGGTCGAGATCTGCGGCGAGACCGTAGAGTGCGCGAAGGTCTTCGGCATTGACCCGAAGGTCGCGTTCCTTTCCTATTCCACCCTGGGCTCCGGCTCCGGCGAGGATGTCGACAAGATGCGCAACGCGTGCGCGAAGGCAAAGGCAAAGTTCCCGGAGACCAAGATCGACGGCGAGCTGCAGTTCGACGCTGCTGTTTCCCCGCAGGTCGCGAAGACCAAGTGCCCGGGCAGCCCGGTAGCAGGCTACGCGAACACCTTCATCTTCCCGGACATCAACGCAGGCAACATCGGCTATAAGATCGCGCAGCGCATGGGCAACTTCGAAGCCTACGGCCCGATCCTGCTCGGCCTGAACGCCGCCATCAACGACCTGTCCCGCGGCTGCAACGCGCAGGAGGTCTATTCCATGGCGATCGTTACCGCAGCTCTTTCATAATAAGCTTTCCCCGCGGCAGAATTCCAAAAACAGCTTGACAAGTCCCTGAGACATCTATATAATTGCTGATGTTATGCCGTTTCGGATAATTTCTACGGCTTATGCCGTTAAAGAATTGAAGTAAGGAGGTGTTTCAGGATGTCGATTTGTCCGAAGAATAAATCTTCCAAGGGCCACAGAGACCAGCGCAGAGCAAACTGGAAGATGGGCGCAATGAATCTGGTCAAGTGCCCGAAGTGCGGAGAGCTCATGATGCCGCATCGTGTCTGCAAGAAGTGCGGAACGTACAATAAGAAGGAGATCATTAAGGTCGAAGACTGAGACTGAATCCTCCAAACAGTGTATTACAGAGCCCGGAGCGGAAGCCCCGGGCTTCTTTAAAGTAAAGGGGTCGTATATGGTACGAGTTTGTGTAGATGCGATGGGCGGCGACAACGCGCCCGCGGAGATCGTCAAGGGGTGCCTGAAGGCGCTCGCCATGGAGCAGGATATCGAGGTGACGCTGGTCGGGCGCGAGGAGGCAGTGAACGCCTGCCTTGCCGGCAGGGAGTATGATCACGCGCGCCTGAAGGTCGTGAACGCTGCGGAGGTCATTGAGACAGGGGATTCCCCGGTCGCTTCGATCCGCCAGAAAAAGGATTCCTCGATCGTCGTCGGCATGAAGCTGGTCCGCTCCGGCGAGCAGGACGCCTTCGTGTCCGCGGGAAGCTCCGGCGCGCTGCTGGTCGGCGGCCAGGTGATCGTGGGACGTATCAAGGGCATCGAACGTGCTCCCTTCGCGCCCGTCCTTCCGACGGACCAGGGCAGGGGAACGCTCCTTCTTGACGCGGGGGCCAACGTCGACGCGCGCCCGAGCCATCTCGTGCAGTTCGCGCAGATGGGCTCGGTCTACATGGAGCGCTGCCTCGGCGTTAAAAATCCGAAGGTCGCCATCCTGAACGTCGGCCTTGAGGAGGAGAAGGGGAACCAGCTCGTCAAGGAGACCTATCCTCTTTTAAAGGAGCTGAAGAACATCAATTTTATAGGAAGCATCGAGGCGCGCGAGGTCACGCACGGCTACGCGGACGTCTGCGTGGCTGAGGGCTTCACCGGGAACATGGTGCTTAAGACCATGGAGGGGACGGCATCGTCCGTGCTCCGCCTCATGAAGGGCGCCATGATGAGCAGCGCGCGCTCCAAGGCGGGTGCCCTCCTTTTAAAGCCGGCGCTAAAGGAAGCGCTGTCCGCCTTCGATTCCTCGAAATTCGGCGGCGCGCCCATGCTCGGGCTCCGCGGTCTTGTCGTAAAGACGCACGGGAACGCGAAGGAGACGGAGATCTGCAACGCCGTGCTGCAGTGCAAGACCTTCAAGGACGAAAAGATCAGGGAATATATCGAATCGGAGATCATCAATGGAAACTGACCGCGTAAAAGAGATCGTCTGCGCGGTAATGAACCTTCCCGCGGACATGGTGAAGGACGATGCTTCCTTAAGGGATGACCTTCTCATGGATTCCCTTGACAGATACCAGATCATACTCCGCGTCGAAGAAGCCTTTGACGTGGAGATCCCGGACGAGGAGGCCCTCCGCGCGGATTCCGTGGCGGCTCTCGCGGCGCTCCTCGGAAAGAATTCCTGAAAAGAAGAAAGACCATGAATAACAGTGATCTGAACAGCCGGAGGGACCCGGCTGTAAAAGAAAACCTCCCTGAAAACGATGAGGCCGGAAAGCTCAAGGAGCTTCAGGAGATCATCGGATACCGGTTCAGCGACACCGGCCTCCTGGCCCACGCGCTGACCCACAGCTCCTTTTCGAACGAACGCCACCAGGGACACGAGGGCTCGAACGAGCGCCTTGAGTTCCTGGGCGACGCCGTCCTGGAGCTCGTGAGCTCCGACTTTTTCTTCCACCGTTACCCGGACCTTCCGGAGGGAAGCCTCACAAAGCTTCGCGCAAGCTTTGTCTGCGAGCCCGCGCTTGCCTACTGCGCTGAGCAGATCCCGCTCGGGGAGTATCTCCGGCTCGGGCGCGGCGAGGACCAGACCGGCGGAAGGTTCCGCCCGAGCGTCGTCTCCGACGCGGTCGAGGCCGTGATCGGCGCGATCTACCTTGACGGCGGCTACGACCAGGCCCGCGCCTTCATCTGCCGCTTTATCCTTAACGACATCGAGGGAAAGCAGTATTTCTACGACGCGAAGACCATCCTCCAGGAGGAGGTCCAGAAGGAGGGCGATGCCGCCCTTACCTACGAGCTGGTCTCCGAGAACGGGCCGGACCACATGAAGACCTTTGACTGCGCGGTCCTTCTCGACGGGGAGGAGCTTGCGCGCGGCACCGGCCGCAACAAGAAGCAGGCGGAGCAGCAGGCGGCGTACGCGGCCCTGAAAAAGCGCGGGATCATTTCGGAATAAGGGAGACCGGATGTATTTAAAAAGCATTGAGATCCAGGGCTTCAAGTCCTTTGCAAACAAGATCGATTTTGAGTTCCACAACGGCATTACCGGCATCGTGGGACCGAACGGATCGGGAAAGTCGAACGTAAGCGACGCGGTCCGCTGGGTCCTGGGAGAGCAGAGCGCGAAGCAGCTGCGCGGCGGGAACATGCAGGACGTGATCTTTGCCGGCACGGAGATGCGGAAGCCGCAGGGCTTCGCCTACGTCGCCATCACCCTTGACAACACCGACCGGAAGCTTGCCATCGATTACGATGAGGTCAAGGTCTCGAGAAGGCTCTACCGTTCCGGAGAGAGCGAGTACCAGATCAACGGGTCGGCGTGCAGGCTCCGCGACATCAACGAGATGTTCATGGACACCGGCATCGGCCAGGACGGGTATTCCATCATCGGGCAGGGCCAGGTCGAGCAGATCCTGAGCGGCAAGGCGGACGACCGCCGCGAGCTTTTCGACGAGGCCGCGGGGATCACGAAATTCAGGAAAAGAAAGGCCCTGACGGAAAAGAAGCTTGAGAGCGAGCGCCAGAGCCAGGTGCGCGTCGGCGACATCCTTTCGGAGCTTGAAAAGCAGGTAGGCCCGCTGAAGCGGCAGTCCGAGGCGGCGCGCGAATACCTGCGGCTTAAGGAGGAGCAGAAGGCCTTTGACCTGAACCTCTTCCTGCTTGAATCCGCGTCCATTTCGAAGGAGCTTGACGAGCTCTCCGAACGGGAAAGGATCCTTTCGGACGATGCCGACGAGGCCGGAAGGAGCGCGGAGGAGCTGAAAAAGCAGTATGAGGACCTCGAGACGCTCCTTGCGGAGATCGACGGGAGGATCAGCGGCTGCCGCGACGAGCTCTCGGAGATCAGCGTGGAGACGGGCGGGCTTTCCGGCAGGATCGACGTCCTGAAGGAGCAGATCAACACGGAGCGCGCGAACGCGGAGCATATCAGCGCGCGCCTCCGTACCATAGAAAGCGACAGCGCGGAACGCGAGACGGAGCTTGGCGTCTACAGGAGCGACAAGGAAGAGACGGACGCCGCCGCGAAGGAGGCAAAGAAGGCCGCGGAGGAGGCGGAGTGGAAGCTGGTCTCCGCCGACGAGGAGATCATGATCCTCGACCAGAAGCTTGAGGACCTGAAGAACGGCGTGATCGATACGATCAACGAAAAGGCGGAGGTGTCCGCGCGCGGCCAGCGCTACGAGACCATGCTGGAGCAGATCAACGTGCGCAGGGCCGAGGTGGACCAGCGCCTGCTGAAGCTGAAGACGGACGAGGAGGCCCTTTCCGGGGACATCCGTAAGGAAGAAGAAAAGCGTAAGGACCTCGCGGACCGCGTCCGCGCGCTGGACACGCGCCATAAGGAGGCGTCGGAGGAGCTTTCCGAAGGGGAAAAGGAGCTTTCCAGGCTGAACGCCCTTCTCAGTGACGCGCAGCAGAAGTACCAGGCGAACACCGCGAGGCTCGAGCAGCTCAGGAACCTGGCGGAGCGCTACGACGGCTACGGGAACTCCATCCGCCGCGTTATGGAGACGCGCGGGCGCATCCGCGGGATCCACGGCGTGGTCGCGGACCTGATCACCGTGAAGAAGGAATACGAGACCGCGATCGAGACTGCCCTGGGCGGCCGCATCCAGAACGTGGTCACGGATTCCGAGGAGACGGCGAAGCGCCTGATCGAGCACCTGAAGCGGAACCGGTACGGGCGCGCCACCTTCCTGCCGCTGACCAGCGTCGGCAAGGCGAAGGCGTGGGACCCGGGGAAGGTCATGGGCGAGCCGGGCGTGATCGGCCTGGCGTCGGACCTTGTAAGCACGGACCCGCAGTATGAAGGCCTGGTCCGCTATCTTCTCGGCAGGGACATCGTGGTGAGCGACATCGACCGCGCGATCGCCATTGAGCGGAAGTACCAGTACGCGTACAGGATCGTGACGGTGGAGGGCGAGCAGCTGAACCCGGGCGGCTCCATGTCGGGCGGCGCCTATAAAAACAGCTCGAACCTCCTTGGAAGGAAGCGTGAGATCGAGGACCTCGAGGAAGAGGGCCGGAGGATCCTCCGCCAGTCCGAGAAGGCCTCGGAGGAGCTCGACAGGGCAAAGCGCGCCCAGGAGGCAAAGCAGGCGGATCTCGAAAAGCTCCGCGCGGAGGGCCAGGAGCTCCTGATCCAGAGCAACACGGTCTCCATGGGCCTTGCCCGCCTGAACGAAAAGATGAGCGAGCTTACCGACCAGCTGAACGACCTGTCGGACGAGCGCGCGCAGCTGAAGGACCAGACGGACAGCGTGAACGAAAGCCGGGATTCCCTCAAGGAGGATCTCCGCGGGCTCGACGAAACGAAGGCCGGCATGGAAGAGGAAGCCGCCTCCGTTTCCAGGAAGCTTGAGGATGAAAAGAAGAAGCGCGAGGAGCTTGCCGCGGCACTTGCGGAGGCACAGCTGAGATCCGGGACGGCAGCGCAGAAGGCAGAGTTTATCAATGAAAACATCCGCCGCGTCGGAGACGAGCTGAAGCGCCTGAATGAGGAGCGCGAGGCCCTCGAGGGCGGAAGCGGGGACACCGAGGAAAGGATCCAGGCGCGTCTTGACGAGATCAGCGAGTCCGGGGAAAAGATACGTGAGCTGGAGGCGCGCGCCGCGAAGGTCAATGCCGCCCTTGCCGAAGAGACGGAAAGGAAGGCGCAGCGCGCGGACGAACAGAAGCTTTACTTCAAAAAGCGCGACGAGATCGCCGGACGGCAGGCAGCCCTCGACAGGGACCTGTTCCGTGTCCGCGGGCAGGAGGAGCGCGCGCAGGAAAAGCTCGAGGCGAAGACCTCCTACATCCTTTCCGAGTACAACCTGACCGCCGAGGGCGCAGGGCAGTACCGGAACGAGGCGTACACCTCCATTCCTTCCCTGAAGAAGGAGATCGAAGCGAGGAAGAGCGCCGTAAAGGCGCTCGGCACCGTCAACGTGAACGCGATCGAGGACTACAAAAACGTCTCCGAGCGCTACGAATTCACGAAGACCCAGTACGACGACCTCCGGAAGGCGGAGGACGCCCTGGTCCAGATCATCGAGCAGCTTGACCGGGGCATGCGGAAGCAGTTCAGCGAGCAGTTCCAGCTGATCCGCGTCGAGTTCAACAAGGTGTTCCGAGAGCTCTTCGGCGGAGGACGCGGCGAGCTGAAGCTCGAGGAGGACGCGGACCTGCTGGAGGCGAATATCTCCATCATCGCGGAGCCTCCGGGCAAGAAGCTGCAGAACATGATGCAGCTTTCCGGCGGAGAGAAGGCGCTGACCGCGATCGCGCTGCTGTTCGCGATCCAGAACCTGAAGCCGTCGCCGTTCGCGCTGCTTGACGAGATCGAGGCCGCGCTGGACGACTCGAACGTGGAGCGCTTCGCGAGATACCTGAAGAAGCTGACGAAGAACACGCAGTTCATCGTCATTACCCACAGAAGAGGCACCATGGTGGGCGCGGACAGGCTCTACGGCATCACCATGCAGGAGAAGGGCGTCTCCACGCTCGTCTCCGTCAACCTTATCGAGGACAGCCTGGACGCCTGACGGCGCCGGGTAAAAGGAGCATATTTATGGAAGAAAAGAAGGGCTTTTTCAGCCGGCTCGTTGCGGGACTTACGAAGACCCGCAACGCGGTCGTGAACGGCCTTGACGACATCTTTAACGGGCCGGGCGAGGTCGACGACGATTTTTACGACGAGCTCGAGGAAACGCTGATCACGGGCGATATCGGCGTCCGCGCGACGGACGATATCCTTGAGGACCTGCGCCGCAAGGTAAAGGAACAGCACATCAAGCAGCGCGCGGCCTGCCGGCAGCTGCTGATCGACACGATCAAGGAGCGGATGGACCTCGGGGAGAACGCCTACGCGTTCGAGACGCAGAAATCCGTGGTGCTCCTCGTCGGCGTGAACGGCGTCGGCAAGACCACCACGGTCGGAAAGCTCGCGTCTCAGTTCCGCCAGGCGGGAAAGCGCGTCCTGATCGCCGCAGCGGACACGTTCCGCGCCGCCGCGATCGAGCAGCTCGGCGAATGGGCGGACCGGGCGGGCGTCGCCATGATCTCCTCCTCGGCCGGGTCTGACCCCGCTGCCGTCGTTTTCGACGCCTGCACCGCGGCGAAGGCGAGGAATACGGACATCCTGATCTGCGACACCGCGGGACGCCTTCATAATAAGAAGAATCTTATGGAGGAGCTGAGGAAGATCAACCGCGTCATCGACCGAGAGCTTCCGGATGCCTTCCGCGAGACGCTGATCGTCCTCGACGGCACCACGGGCCAGAACGCGCTCGAGCAGGCAAGGGAGTTCAAGGACGTCTGCGATATCTCCGGGATCGTCCTCACCAAGCTCGACGGGACCGCGAAGGGCGGGATCGCCGTCGCGATCCAGGCGGAGCTCAAGATCCCGGTGAAATACATCGGGGTCGGCGAGAAGGTGGACGACTTAAGGAAGTTCGATTCGAAGGAATATGTCGACGCGCTGTTCACCAGGCCGGAGGAGGCCTGAAGGGCCTGCGGCTTAAGGTGAAGCGGTACGGGAAGGAAAGGTACAGACAGCTATGGAAGAACTGAATCTGGAAGCGTTTGAGGAAGCAAGCGAAATCGTTAAGAAGGTCACGCATGAGACGAAGCTCGTTTACAGCGAGCATTTTTCCGCGATGACCGGGTGCAAGGTCTACCTGAAGCCCGAGAACATGCAGCAGACCGGCGCTTACAAGGTCCGCGGGGCTTACTATAAGATCTCGCGCATGGACGCGGAGGCGAGGAGTAAGGGGCTCATCACGGCGTCCGCCGGGAACCACGCCCAGGGCGTCGCGTTCGCCGCAAGGCTCGCGGGCGTGAAGGCGACCGTATGCATGCCGGTGCTCACGCCCCTTATGAAGATCAACCGCACGAGGGCGCTCGGCGCGGAGGTGGTCCTCTGCGGCGACGTGTTTGACGATGCCTGCGCGAAGGCGTATGAGATCGCCGAACAGACCGGCGCGACCTTCGTGCACCCCTTCGACGACCTGGAGGTCGCGACGGGGCAGGGCACCATCGCGATGGAGATCATCAAGGAGCTTCCCACGGTCGACTATATCCTGTGCCCGATCGGGGGCGGCGGGCTCTGCGCGGGCGTCGCGACGCTCGCGAAGATGCTGAACCCGAAGATCCGGATCATCGGCGTGGAGCCGGAGAACGCGGCCTGCATGAAGGCCTCCCTCGAGGCGGGGCACGTCGTCACGCTCGACAGCGCGGACACCATCGCCGACGGCACGGCGGTAAAGCGCCCGGGCGAGAAGCTGTTCCCGTACATCCAGCAGAACGTCGACAGCATCATCACCATCAATGACAATGAGCTGATCGTCGCCTTCCTCGACATGGTCGAGAACCACAAGATGATCGTCGAGAACTCCGGCCTCCTTACGGTCGCGGCCTTAAAGCACCTGGAGCTTAAGAACAAGAAGATCGTCAGCATCCTTTCCGGCGGAAACATGGACGTGATCACCATGTCCTCCCTGATCCAGCACGGCCTGATCCAGCGCGACAGGATCTTCACCGTCTCCGTCCTTCTTCCGGACAAGCCCGGCCAGCTCGCGAAGGTCGCCGAGGTCATCGCCGAGGAGAACGGAAACGTCATCAAGCTCGAGCATAACCAGTTCATCAGCATCAACCGCAACACGGCTGTGGAGCTCCGCATCACGCTCGAGGCGTTCGGCACGGAGCACAAGGAAGCGATTGTCGAGAGGCTCCGGAGCGCCGGCTACCGCCCGAAGCTCGTGAAGTCGAAGGGGACCAGCATCGGATGACCCGCGCGGAAGGCTGCGCGGATCCCGGGACGTTTTAGGGGGGAGACTGGTGGAAGGAACAAAGGAACTTATCAGGAGAAACGCCCTGTATCTTCTTAAATGGACGGTTTTCTCACTGTTTACGGGACTCGCGGTCGGGATCGCCGGCGCGTATTTCCGGAAGGGCGTCGATTTTGCCACGCGGGTCTGGAACACGGAGCCGCGCGTCATCCTGCTCCTGCCGCTTGCGGGAGTCCTGATCGTCTTCTGGACGAAGCTCCTGGGAGAGGAGAAGAACCAGGGGACCAACCGCATCATCGAGGCAGTCAGCGAGGGAAAGCACATCACGACCCGGACGGCGCCCATGATGTTCGTCAGCACGATCGTGTCGCACATGTGCGGCGCGTCGGTCGGCAAGGAGGGCGCTGCCCTCATGATCGGGGGAAGCCTCGGGGAGATCTTCTCGGGACTGTTCCGCTTTGACGACAAGGACCGCAGGATCGCGGTCATGTGCGGCATGAGCACCTGCTTCGCTGCTGTGTTCGGCACGCCGCTCGCCGCGACGCTGTTCCCGATGGAGATGATCAGCGTGGGCCTTCTTTACTACGCGGCGCTGGTCCCGTGCATGTTCGGCGCGTTCTTCGGCGCCGGCGTGTCGGCCTTGCTTGGCTGCGGGCCGGAGGTCTTCCCGGTCACGGCCATCCCGCCGATGGACATGAAGGCTGCCGCATGGACCATCCTGTTCGGCGTGCTCTGCGCCCTGATCTCGATCCTTTTCAGCTGCATCCTTTCCGAAGGGCACCACAGGATCGCGGCCGTCATCCGCGACCCGTTCATACGCATCGTCACAGGCGGCGCGGTCTTCGCGGGGCTGGTCTTTTTAAACCGCTTTTACTTTACGAAGGGCTTCGACTTCTGCGGCGGCGGCTTCGGGCTGGTCGAGAAGGCCATGGAGGGCGAGTCCGCATGGTATGCCTTCCTTTTTAAGATGCTCTTCACCTCGCTCGCGATCGGCGCGGGCTTCAAGGGCGGCGAGATCGTCCCGACGCTCGCGATCGGGGCGTGCTTCGGGAGCCTGTACGCCGGGATCCTCGGACTGGACGTCCCGCTCTATACGGCCTGCGGCATGGCGGCGCTCTTCGTCGGGATGACGAACTGCCCGATCGCCACGCTGTTCCTCGCGTTCGAGCTCTTCGGCTATGCGGGCATGCCGTACTATATCATGGCGATCGCGGTGTCGTTCACGCTGTCCGGCTACTACGGGCTCTACACGAGCCAGAAGTTTGCCTACTCGAAGACGAGGACGGAGTACATCAACCGGAAGGGCCCGCGGCGCCTCTGGGCGGACGCCGAGGCGGAGGCGAAGGCCGAGGCCGAAAAGGCACTGGAAGGGGACGATGCCGGCGAGGGCCCGAAGAAGCCCCCGCTCAACAACCGTTACGGCCCGATCTGAGCCGGAAAAAAATATTTGCGGGTGTCAAGTATTTTTGCTTGACACCCGCTTTTCCGTCCGCTATAATGCGTGAGGTGCAGGAAAGACCGGGAGGGGAAGCTATGCCGCAGAGCGCAGACGTGGATTCCATCGTAACGGGGGATCTTCTGTATGACTTTTACAGCGACCTCCTGACGGACCACCAGAAAAGGATCTTCGAGAAGGTCACCTTCGACGATTGCTCCCTGAGCGAGGTCGCGCGTGAGGAGGGTATCTCCCGCCAGGGCGTTTCGGACCTCTTAAGGCGGGTGGACGCGCAGCTGAAGGGCTACGAGTCGAAGCTCGGGCTTGTGAAGCGTTTCCTCGCGCAGCGGAAGGAGATCCGCGAGATCCGCCGCCTTTCCGGAGAATTTCTTGAAAACGGAGACAAAGAGCTCGTGAGAAGGATCGTCTCCCTGTCGGAGCACCTCCTGAACGAGTCTTAAGGAGATACTGAATGGCATTTGAAAGCCTGACTGAAAAACTGCAGAAGGTCTTCCGCGACATCCGCGGGAAGGGAAAGCTTTCCGAGGCAGACGTCAAGGCGGCGCTGAAGGAAGTCCGTATGGCGCTTCTCGAGGCGGACGTCGGATTCAAGGTCGTAAAGCAGTTTATTAAAAAGATCGAAGAGCGCGCCGTCGGCGCGGAGGTCATGGATTCCCTGACCCCCGGCCAGCAGGTCGTAAAGATCGTCAACGAAGAGCTGATCGCCCTCATGGGCTCCGAGACCACCGCAATCACCCTGAACCAGGCGGCGGACGTCACGGTCATCATGATGGCCGGCCTCCAGGGCGCAGGTAAGACGACGACAGCCGCGAAGCTCGCGGGAAAGTTCAAGGCGAAGGGCAGCCGGCCGCTGCTTGCCGCCTGCGACGTGTACCGTCCCGCTGCTGTCGAACAGCTGAAGGTGAACGGAGAGAAGGTCGGCGTGCCGGTCTTCGCCATGGGAACGGGCCAGGACCCGGTCAACATCGCCCGCGCGGCTTACGCCCACGCGAAGGCGAACTCGAACGACCTCCTGATCATCGATACCGCCGGACGCCTGCAGATCGACGAAGCCATGATGCTCGAGCTTGTGAACATCAAGGAAGCCGTGCATGTGGACTGGACCATCCTCACCGTCGACGCCATGACCGGCCAGGAGGCCGTGAACGTCGCTTCGACATTCAATGACAAGGTCGGGATCGACGGCGTCATCGTCACGAAGCTCGACGGCGACACAAGAGGCGGCGCGGCGCTTTCCATCAAGGCCGTGACCGGGAAGCCCATCCTGTACGCAGGCATGGGAGAGAAGCTTTCGGACCTCGAGCAGTTCTACCCGGACCGCATGGCCTCGAGGATCCTCGGCATGGGAGACATCCTTTCCCTGATCGAGAAGGCCCAGGCGGAGGTCGATGAGGACCAGGCCCGGAGGATGACCGAGAAGCTGAAGAAGGCGGAGTTCGATTACAACGACTTCCTCGACCAGATGCAGCAGCTCGAAAAGATGGGCGGCATCGCGGGGATCATGAGCATGATGCCTATGATGGGCGGCGCGAAGGGCCCCATGCCTGAGGTGGACGAAAAGCAGATGGGCACCGTGAAGGCGATCATCCTTTCCATGACGAAGGAGGAACGCGCGAACCCGTCGCTCATGAATCCGTCCAGGAAGAACCGCATCGCCCGCGGCGCAGGCGTCGACGTGAGCGAGGTGAACCGCCTCGTGAAGCAGTTCGAGCAGATGCGGAAGATGATGAAGCAGCTGCCCGGCATGATGAAGGGCAGGCGCGGCGGGTTCGGCGGCCTTGGCGGCGGCCTGGGGAACCTTTTCGGCGGAAAGCTGAAGTTCTGAGAAGTGTTTTGTTTAAACTGATCTGTGCAGGTACTCAAGGTGCAGCGCGTTCTGTGTCCCGGGTTCTGTTGAGATAAATAATCATAAATGAATATATTTCAGGAGGAAAACAAAAATGGTCAAGATGAGACTTAGAAGAATGGGACAGAAGAAGGCTCCGTTCTACAGGATCGTGGTTGCTGACGAGAGATCTCCGCGTGACGGAAGGTTCATCGCCGAGGTCGGCTATTATGATCCGACCAAGGATCCGAGCGTCATCAAGTTCGACGAGGAGGAAGCGAAGAAGTGGATCGCGAACGGCGTCCAGCCGACCGAGCGCGTTGCGAAGCTTCTCGCGCTTGCAGGGATCACGAAATAATCGGGGAGCCTGTCTATGAAGGAACTAGTAGAAGTCATTGCGAAAGCCCTGGTCGACCATCCTGACCAGGTAACCGTCACAGAGACGGAACGTGAGGACGCGATCCTCGTCGCGCTTTCCGTGGCTCCGACCGATATGGGCAAGGTGATCGGCAAGTCCGGAAAGATCGCGAAAGCGATCCGTTCCGTTGTCAAGGCGGCATCCGTCGACTCTGATAAAAAGGTCATCGTCGAGATCGACTGACCGGAGATATGAAAAAAGCGGCACCTTCGAAGCCGGCAGCTTCGCGGGTGCCTTTCCAGTATTGTGAAAAGAGGTTCCGTTTATGACAGACCGTTTCAGGATCGGCGTGTTCAGCTCCGTGCACGGCATCCGGGGCGAGGCGAAGATCTTCATCACCTCGGACGAGCCGGAGCGCTTCAGGAAGCTTAAGGAGGTCTTTGTTTCAAGACCCGCGGGAAGTGTTTCCGCCGGGAACGCGGACGGGAAGGTGCTTAAGCCGGTCTCCGTCCGGTTTTTTAAAAACATGGCCATCATGAAGTTCCAGGGCATCGATACGCCGGAGGAGGTCCGGAAGTATATGGGCTGGGAGCTCTGGGTCGACCGGAAGGACGCGATCCCGCTCGAAGAGGGCGAGTACTATATCGCGGACCTCATCGGGCTTTCCGTCGTCACCGAGGACGGCACGGAGCTCGGAAAGGTGAAGGAGATCTGGCCGACCGGCGCGAACTACGTGATCACCGTCAAGAGGAAAAAGGGGGAGGATGTCCTTCTTCCCTACATCCCCGACTGCGTGAAGGAGGTCAGCCTTGAGGAGGGCGTGATCCGGATCCATCTCATGGAGGGACTTATCTGATGCGCTTCCATATTCTGACGCTGTTCCCGGAGATGGTCCTGGGCGGCCTTGGGGCCAGTATCATAGGGCGCGCCCAAAAAGACGGACGCATCTCGGTGGATGCCCTGAACATCCGCGACTTTACGACGGAAAAGCACGGCCATGTGGACGATTATCCCTACGGCGGGGGCGCAGGCATGCTCATGCAGTGCGACCCCATCATGCGGGCCTACCGCGCGCTCTGTGAGCGCACGGGGACGAAGCCCCGCGTGATCTACACGACGCCGCAGGGGAAGCTCTTTGACCAGAAGGCCGCGAAGGAGCTCGCGAAGGAGGAGGAGCTCTGCATCCTCTGCGGGCACTACGAGGGGGTCGACGAGCGCGCGCTCACGCTTCTTGACGCGGACTGCTATTCCATCGGGGATTACGTCCTGACCGGCGGGGAGCTGCCCGCCATGGTCATGATCGACGCCATCAGCCGCATGGTCCCGGGCGTCCTTTCAAACAGCGAGAGCGGCTCCGACGAGAGCTTCGAGGGGTCGCTGCTCGAATATCCGCAGTATACGCGCCCCGAGGTCTACGAGGGCCTTGCGGTGCCTCCCGTGCTGCTTTCCGGCGACCACGGGAAGGTGGACCGCTGGCGGCGGGACCAGGCGATCCTGCGCACCATGGAGCGCCGCCCGGACCTCATGCCGGAGGCAGAGCGCCATTTCGACAAGAAGGACCGGATATTCCTGCGGGAGCTGAAGGAGGCTTTGAAGGAAGCAGCCGGAGAGCCTGCACCGGAAAACGGAGCGGAGGCTCAGGAATAATAAATACATTGCCGTTGTCCGGCATGCCGGACCCGTGATGCTGAATAATTACAAAAATGCTTGCAAAACACACGGCTCTGTGGTAAATTATTTAAGCTGTTAAAAAAGAGATGTTCCTCTGACCGCATTCGGACGGTGTATGAACGTCGAATCAAATCAGGAGGAAACAAAAAATGAAGCAGAATCCTATTCTTGACAAGATCGAGCAGGAGCAGGTAAAGAACCCGGGCGAGTTCAACGTCGGTGATACCGTCAGGGTCCACAACAAGATCAAAGAGGGCAACCGCGAGAGAGTCCAGATCTTCGAGGGCACCGTCATGAAGATCCAGAACGGCGGACTTCGCAAGACCTTCACCGTCAGAAAGATCTCCAACGGTATCGGCGTTGAGAAGACCTGGCCGGTCAGCTCTCCGTTCGTTGACAAGGTCGTCGTCGTGAGAAAGGGTAAGGTCAGAAGGGCAAGACTGAACTACCTGAGAAAGCTCTCCGGCAAGGCTGCAAAGGTCAAGGAGATCATCCGTTAATCAAGGGTAACAGGAGAGGGGGACAATTTCCGATTGTCCCTCTTTTATTTTCCCTAAGATAAGAAAGGAAAGGACGTTTCCATGGGAACCGGCTATGAGGAGAGCATCATCCTTAAGATCGTGAACCGCGTCGTGGAAGCTGTCGCCGTCATCGCGTTCGCGTGGTTTCTTGTCTACTGCTTCGGCAGCGAGGTCCGCTGCACCGGGCAGAGCATGCAGCCTGTGATCGAGGACGGGGACGGCCTTCTTGTGGACCGCGCGGGCTTCAGGCTCGCGGGACCGGGGCGGTACGACATAGCGGTGTTCCGAAGCTCCGTGACAGGCAACGTGAACATCAAGCGGATCATCGGGTTGCCCGGAGAGACGGTCCTGATCTCCGGCGGCGTCGTCTACATCGACGGCGAGGCGCTGGACCCGCCGCCCGGCGCGGAATTCAGCGACATCTCCCTCGCGGGTCTCGCGGAGACCCCGGTGGAGCTTTCGGAGAACGAATACTTTGTACTTGGAGACAACAGGGACGCAAGCGAGGACTCGCGCTTTGAAAGCGTGGGGAACGTGAAGGCGTCGGACCTTGAGGGAAAGGCATGGTTCCGGATCTCGCCGTTCGAGCGGATCGGGGCCGTCAGGTGACAGGATGAATATTCAGTGGTATCCGGGACATATGACCAAGGCGCGGCGCGCCATGCAGGACGATGTGAAGGCAGTGGACCTGATCATCGAGCTCGTGGACGCCAGGGCGCCGCTCGCGACCAGGAATCCGGACATCGGCGCGCTCGGGAAGGGCAAGTTCCGGATCGTGCTGCTCAACAAGGCGGACCTCGCGGAGGACCCGGTTTCCTACGACTGGGTCCGGTATTTCAAGGCGGAGGGCTGCGACTGCTTCTTCATGGACGGGCGCTCAAAGCAGAACCTGAAGCGCCTCATGGTGCTGATCGACCGTGTCTGCGCGGAAAAGCGCGAGCGCGACAGGAAGCGCGGCATCCTGAACAGGCCGGTGCGGGCCATGGTGGCCGGCATCCCGAACGTCGGGAAGTCCACGCTGATCAACACGATCGCCGGGAAGACCGCTGCGAAAACGGGCAACAAGCCCGGCGTGACGCGCGGGAACCAGTGGATCCGCCTGAACAAGTCCGTGGAGCTCCTCGACACCCCCGGCATCCTCTGGCCGAAGTTCGAGGATCCGCGCACGGGTGAGCTAATCGCCTATCTCGGCTCCATCAACGACCTTCTCGTGGACCCCGCGGAGCTCGCGGTGGAGTTTATCCGCTTCCTTGTCTCGGAGAAAAAGGCGGAGGGCTTCTGCGCCCGCTTCGGCGTGACGGAGGACATGGCGCCTTTAAAGATCCTTGAAAAGATCGCCATGGACCGCGGGTGCCTGAAGGAGGGCGGCGTGCCCGATCCGGAGAAGGCGGCCGTCATCGTCATGAACGAGTTCCGCTCCGGAAAGCTGGGACGCATCTCCCTGGAGGAGCCGCCGAAGGCAGAGAAAAAGGACGATCTGCCGGAGAAACATAAGAAGGCAGAGAAAAAGGACGAGGGGGTTCATGATGGCACTCCGGACACTGAAGGGTGAGCGCCTTGAAAAGGAGCTTGTAAGGCTTGACGGCATGCTCCTTTACGAGCGCGAATACAGCGGATACAGCTTTATCGCCGGGATCGACGAGGCAGGACGCGGACCGCTCGCGGGACCCGTCGCGGCTGCCGCCTGCATCCTCCCGAAGGACCTGAAGATCCTGTTCCTGAACGATTCCAAGAAGCTTTCGCCCCTGCGGCGCGACGCGCTGTTCGACGAGATCCGCGAAAAGGCGGTCAGCTTTTCCGTGGCGCTTGCGGAACCGGCGCGGATCGACGAGATCAATATCCTGAACGCGACCTATGAGGCCATGCGCGAGGCAGTCGCGGGGCTTGACCCCGCCGCTGACCTTCTTTTAAACGACGCGGTCACCATTCCGGGCATCGGCATCCGCCAGGTCCCGATCGTGAAGGGGGACGCGAAGAGCCTCAGCATCGCGGCGGCGTCTGTCCTCGCGAAGGTCACGAGGGACCGGCTCATGGAGGAGTACGACGCCCTCTACCCGCAGTACGGGTTCGCGCGTCACAAGGGCTACGGCACCGCGGAGCATATCAGGGCACTGAAGGAATACGGACCCTGTCCCATCCACCGGAAGAGCTTTATCGGGCACTTTGTTTAAAGGAAGGCGGGACGCAGGATGGGAGGATCCGGTTTCGGGATGAACCGGCGCAGGACCGGGGCGCATTACGAGGAACGGGCCGCCGAATGGCTTTCGGAACAGGGCGTCATGATCCTGGAACGGAACTACAGGACGCGGGCCGGGGAGATCGACCTGGTGGGCCTTGACGGGGAGTACCTCGTGTTCTTTGAGGTGAAGTACCGCGCGGGCCTTAAAAAGGGCGCGCCGCTTCTCGCGGTCACCCCGCACAAGCAGCGGCAGATCCTGAACACCGCGCGGAGCTACCTTTACGAGCGGCGCTACCGGGCGGACGCGCCGGTCAGGTTCGACTGCGTCGGGATCACGCCGGGAGAGGTCTCCTGGGTTAAAAACGCGTTTACAGGATAAAAGGAACAGGCCGGGCGGAACGGACTTCGGAAGGAAGGCAGACCCGCAGGGCGGGAAAGAGAATAGAAGGAAGAGATCCCTGCAGGAAACAGGGAGCCGGGAAAAGCCGAGGGCAGAAGGGAGAGGTGTTCATGGAAGCATGGAAAAGGGAAGCCGGGATCGAGGCGATGGACATCCGCATGTACGGAAGCCTTCAGTACCTTGCGTTTCCGGCGCTTGACGCTCTTGATACGGTCCGGCACGCGTTCTCCACGCGGACCGGCGGCGTGAGCGAAGGGTTCTTAAGCACCATGAACTTTTCGTTCGACCGCGGGGACCGGCCGGAGAATGTCCGGGAGAACTACCGGCGCGTTGCGGAGGCCATCGGCGTGGACCCGCATTCCTTCTGCATCGCCCGCCAGACGCATACGACGAACCTGCGCGTGGTGACGGAAAAGGACAGAGGGAGCGGCATCGACTTCGAGCGCCCCTACAGGGATATCGACGGCCTCGTCACGAACGTGAGGGGCATTACGCTGGTCACCTTCCACGCGGACTGCATCCCGCTCTGGTTCGCAGACCCTGTCCATGAGGCAATCGGGCTGGCCCACGCGGGATGGCTCGGCACCGTAAACGGCATGGGCGCCGCGGTCGTAAGGACCATGCGGGAGGAGTACGGGACCAGTCCGGAAGACCTCACGGTCTGTATAGGCCCCGGGATCTGTACGGACTGCTATGAGATCGGCGGAGACGTCATAAAAAGGTTCGAGGCGGCGTTCCCCGGAGAGGAGCGGGAGAGGGTCCTTAAGGATTTCCACGTCCGGGAGGACGGCCCGCACTGGCAGCTCGACTTAAAGGAAGCGAACCGGCTCCTCCTGATCCGCGAGGGCGTCCCGGCGGAGCGGATCCACCTTTCCGACATCTGCACGAGATGCAACCACGAACAGCTTTTCTCGCACCGCCACGCAGGGGTGCGGAGAGGGCTGAACGCGGCGTTCCTCGCGCTGAAGTGAAAAAACCGCTTTACGACTCGCGAAGTGATCGCCCTGGACGGAGATCGGACTCCGGCAGGGAAAAATAAAAAAACAAGGTTCCCGTGTCCGGACAGAGCCGGAATCACAGGGAACCTTGTCTCATTTTTAATCCACCAGCGATCCGAAGTACTCGTAGCCGTCGTTCCCGAGGTTGTCGAGGAACTCGCGGATCTTCAGGGAGGAGTTCAGCGTATCGCCCATCGGCGCGTCGCAGTTGATGCTGTCGATGATGTACGCGAGGTAGCTAGACATGTCCGCCTCGAGGTACCAGGGCTCGTCCATGAGCTCCGGGCGGCGGTAGTTCAGGTTCGTCGTGCAGACATAGTCGATCATGCCCGTCCGGTGGCTGTTCCGGAACTGGTCGAGCCCGTTCGTGAAGAGGCCGAAGGTCGAGCAGATGATGACGCGGCGCGCGCCGCGGCTCTTCAGCGCCTTGGCGGTGTCCAGCATGCTCTCGCCGGAGGAGATCATGTCGTCGACGATCATGACGTCCTTGCCCTGTACGGAGGAGCCGAGGAATTCGTGCGCGACGATCGGGTTCCTGCCGTTCACGACCTTCGTGTAGTCGCGGCGCTTGTAGAACATGCCGACGTCGACGCCGATGATGTTCGCGACGTAGATCGCGCGGTCCATGGCGCCCTCGTCCGGGCTGATGATCATAAGGGAGTCCTTGTTGATCTTCATGTCCGGGATGTTCCGGAAGCAGGTCTTCAGGAACTGGTAGGTGGGCATGAAGTTGTTGAAGCCCGTCAGCGGGATGGCGTTCTGCACGCGCGGGTCATGCGCGTCGAAGGTGATGAAGTTGTCGATGCCCATGCTTTCCAGCTCCATGAGCATGTACGCGCAGTCGAGGGACTCGCGCTTCGTACGCCGGTGCTGGCGTCCCTCATAGAGGAACGGCATGATGACGTTCACGCGGTGCGCCGTCGCGGTACCTGCGGAGATGATGCGCTTCAGGTCCTGGAAATGATCGTCCGGGGACATGTGGTTCTCATGCCCGTCCACCTTGTAGGTGAGGGAGTAGTTCGTGACGTCGACCATAACGAAGAGGTCGCTTCCGCGCACGGACTGGTTGATCTGTCCCTTGCCTTCGCCGGTCCCGAAACGGGAGCAGTGAACGTCAAGAAGGAAGCTGTCGGCGTCGTAGCCGCGGTAGTGAAGGCTGTTTTTCCTTTCCTCCGTAAGCTCCGGGCTTTTGGACCGCATTTCGACAAGATGGCGGTTGACTTTATCAGCGAGGTCCTTACAGCTCTCAAGGGCTGCGATCTTTAAAGGCGCTACCGGAAGACGGTTCTGGTTGTCGTTGTTCTGCATGGTTTTCCTCCGATTTTTGCTTGCTTCGCGGCAAAAGATACGCGAAACGGCAGTTCACAGTAAGAGTATCATTTTCGACCGCCGTTCGCAAGGTCACATTGCAAAGACGGCGTGATTCATGTAAAATACGGGGAAGAGAAAGCGCGGCTTTCTCTCTTTGATGTAGCAGAAAGGGCAGGAAGCGCTGAGAGTGAAGAAGGAAAAAGGACATCTGATCGCGGGGGTCGAACCGGGCTCGGCCGCGGAGGAGCTCGGGATCGGGAAGGGCGACCGGCTGATCGCCGTGGACGGCCACGAGATCGAGGACGTCTTCGATTACCGTTATTACATCAATTCCGAGACCGTCACCCTCCTTATAGAAAAGGAAGGCGGGGAGGCCTGGGAGTTCGAGATCGAGAACGGCTGCGAGGACCCGGGGATCATTTTCGAAAGCGGCCTCATGAGCGATTACCGCTCCTGCTCAAACAAATGCATCTTCTGCTTTATCGACCAGATGCCGAAGGGGATGCGCGACACCCTTTATTTCAAGGACGACGACTCGCGCCTGTCCTTCCTCCAGGGGAACTACGTGACCCTGACGAACATGAAGGAGCGGGACCTTAAGCGGATCATCGATTTCCGCCTGGAGCCCATCAACATCTCCGTCCATACGACGAACCCGGCGCTCCGCGTAAAGATGCTCCACAACCGCTTCGCGGGGGAGTCGCTGAAATACCTGGACGTCCTTATGGAGCATGAGATCGTCATGAACGGCCAGATCGTCCTCTGCAAGGGCTATAACGACGGGCCGGAGCTTGAACGCACCATCCGCGACCTCATGAAATACGCGCCCACCATGCAGAGCGTCTCCGTGGTCCCGGTCGGCCTGACGGACTACCGGGAGGGCCTCTGCCCGCTTGAGCCCATCGGGGAGGGTGATGCCGCTGAAGCCGTGAGGATCATCGAGGGCTTCCAGGAGGAGGCCATGCGGCGCTTCGGGATCCATTTCGTCCACGCGAGCGACGAGTTCTACCTGAAGGCCAGGCTTCCCCTGCCGGAAAGCAGCCGCTACGACGGCTTTCCGCAGCTTGAGAACGGCGTCGGGATGCTGCGCCTTCTGGACGATGAGGTCGGGGAGGCCCTTGAGGACGCGGTCTCCCTCGGGATACCGGAAAAGGTCAGCGCGGTCTCCGGCATGCTGGCAGGCCCATGGATGGAGCGGCAGCTTAAAAGGATCGCGGAGCATTTTCCCGAAAAGGAGCTTCAGGTCATCCCCGTAAGGAACCGCTTCTTCGGGGACAGGATCACGGTGACCGGCCTTCTTACGGGGGCGGACGTCCTTGCCGGGCTTGCCGGGAAGGACCTTGGCAGCAGGGTCCTCCTTCCCTCCTGCATGTTCAGGAGCGGGGAGGAAGTGTTTCTTGACGATATGACGCGGGAGGAGCTGGAACAGCGCCTCGGCGTAAGGTGCGTGATCATCGGTCCCGCCGGCCGTGATCTCGTGGACGCGGTCAATGACCCGGACTATACGGCGGACACGGAATATGAAGGCTATGAACCGTCACCGGACGGCATTGAGGAAATGGTCGGGATCAGTGCGGATGACGGAGAAGAAGGAGAGATCTATGAGTAAACCGGTAGTTGCCATCGTCGGCAGGCCGAATGTAGGAAAATCGTCCCTGTTCAACGCGATCGCGGGGGAGCCGATCGCCATCGTGAAGGATACCCCCGGCGTCACCAGGGACAGGATCTATGCCGACTGCACGTGGCTGGACCGCGCGTTCACGCTGATCGACACCGGCGGCATAGAGCCGGATTCCGGCGACCAGATGCTGAAGCACATGCGGGAGCAGGCGGAGATCGCGATCGAGACGGCGGATGTCATCATCCTGCTGGCGGACGTCCGCATGGGGCTGTCCGACGCGGACTACAAGGTCGCGGACATGCTCCGGAGATCAAAGAAGCCGGTCGTCCTTGCGGTGAACAAGGTGGACAGCTTTAAAAAGTTCGAGAACGACGTCTATGAGTTCTACAATCTCGCCATGGGCGACCCGGTCCCTGTCTCCGCCACGTCGCGGCTGGGGATCGGCGACCTCCTCGAAGCTGTTTCCGCCTACTGGCCGGAGGACACGGAAGCGGGAGATGAGGAGGACGAGCGGCCACATGTCGCCGTGATCGGCAAGCCGAACGTCGGGAAAAGCTCCATCATCAACCGCCTGCTCGGCGAGAACCGCGTGATCGTCTCGGACATCGCCGGGACCACGCGCGACGCGATCGACACGGTCGTGGAGCACGAGGGGCAGGAGTACGTCTTTATCGACACCGCGGGACTCCGGCGGAAGAGCAAGATTAAGGAGGACATCGAGCGTTACAGCATCATCCGCACGGTGACAGCCGTGGAGCGCGCGGACGTGGTCCTCATGGTGATCGACGCCTCGGAGGGCGTCACGGAGCAGGACGCGAAGATCGCCGGGATCGCGCATGAGCGCGGCAAGGGCATCATCGTCGTCGTGAACAAGTGGGACCTGGTGGAGAAGACGGACAAGACCATGAAGGAGTTCACGGAAAAGATCCGTTCCACGCTGTCCTTCATGCCGTACGCGGAGTTCCTGTTCATCTCCGCGGAGACCGGCCAGCGCATGCACAAGCTGTTCGAGACGATCGATATGGTCCGCCAGAACCAGACGCTCCGCATCCAGACCGGCGTCCTGAACGAGATCATCACGGAGGCCTGCGTCATGCAGCAGCCGCCGAGCGACAAGGGGCACAGGCTTAAGATCTTCTACGGCTCGCAGGTCGCGGTGAAGCCGCCCACCTTCGTGCTTTTCGTAAACAGCAAGGAGCTGATGCACTTCTCGTACCAGCGCTATATAGAAAACCAGATCCGCCAGGCGTTCGGATTCCGGGGCACCATGCTCCGGTTCATCATCCGGGAGCGGCAGGGAAAGGACGAGACATGATCTCAAGGCTTGTTTGTCTGGTGCTCGGCTATTTCTGCGGGACCATCCAGACCGGATATTTTCTCGGGAAAGCGCGCGGGATCGACATCCGCGACTACGGAAGCCACAATACAGGCGCGACGAATTCGCTCCGCGTCATGGGGACGGGGGCCGGGCTCCTGGTCCTGGTCGGGGACGCGCTGAAGGCGATCATCCCCTGCCTCCTCGTGCGGCATTACTACGCGGACCGGCCGGAGATCATGCTTCTTATGGTCCTCTGGACGGGGCTCGGCGTCATGCTGGGGCATGACTACCCGTTCTATCTGGGCTTCCAGGGCGGAAAGGGCGTCGCGAGCACCGTCGGGATCATGCTTTCCCTGAGCCCGCTGCTCGCGGTCCTCTGGATCGCCATCTTCATCGTGATCGTCGCGATCTTCCGGTACATCTCGCTGGGCTCCATCCTGTCTATGGTGTTCCTCGGAGGCTACCTTGCCGCGGGCGCTATGAGGGGCTTCCTCGCGGTCGGTGAGGCGTACCGGCCGGAATTCGTGGCCGTCGGGCTCATCATCCCGGTCCTTTCCATCTGGCGCCACCGCACGAACATCGGGCGCCTCCTCCGCGGCGAGGAGAACCGCTTCACGCTGTTCACGAAGGGAATGGACACCGGGAAAGGGAAGAAGTAAAGCTGCGGTATGTCTTTCGGGAGCAGGCGGGACGCCGTGCTTCCATATTGAAAACAGCTCGAATACAGGAGGTATTTTCTTATGTCGAAGGTGACAGTCATCGGCGCGGGGACATGGGGAACCGCGCTGGCCGTGCTTCTTTCGGACAACGGGAACGACGTAACGATCTGGTCCGCCATCCCGGCGGAGATCGAGGCGTTCAGGAAAACGCACCGCCATGTGAACCTCCCGGAGGTGACGCTTCCGGAGAGCATGCATTTCACGGCGGACCTTAAGGAAGCCATGGAGGGGCGGGAGTTCCTGGTCCTTGCCGTCCCGTCCGTCTACACGCGCGGGACAGCCGCGCGCATGAAGGAATACTACGCGCCGGGCCAGGTCATCGTGTGCGTCGCGAAGGGGATCGAGGAGTCCACGCTGATGATCCAGACGGACCAGGTGAAGGACGAGATCCCGGACGTCACGGTCACCTGCCTCTGCGGGCCCAGCCACGCGGAGGAGGTCTCAAGGCGTATCCCGACCGCGGTGGTCGCAGGCGCTGAGACGGAGGCCCTCGCGAAACGCGTGAGGGATCTCTTCATGAGCCCTGTGTTCCGAGTCTACACCTCGGCAGACATGCTCGGCATGGAGCTCGGCGGGTCCGTGAAGAACGTCATCGCGCTCGCCGCGGGGATCGCGGACGGGCTTGGCTGCGGGGACAACACCAAGGCCGCCCTGATTACGCGCGGGATCGCGGAGATCACCCGCCTCGGCGTGAAAATGGGCGCGTCCGCGGATACCTTCGGAGGCCTTACGGGGATCGGCGACCTGATCGTCACCTGCGCCTCCATGCACTCCAGGAACCGCCGCGCGGGCATCCTGATCGGACAGGGCCGCACCGCCGACGAGGCCATGGCGGAGGTGAAGCAGGTCGTAGAGGGCGTCTACTCCGCGAAGGCGGCAAAGGCGCTTGCCGACAAGTACGGCGTGTCCATGCCTATCGTGGACGAGGTGAACGCAGTCCTCTTTCATCATAAGGACGCGCGGGAGGCCGTCATGGCGCTCATGATGCGCGGCCCGGTGGACGAGAGCGGCTCCGCCATCTGGAAGGCCTGACCGCTTTACCGGGAAAAAGCACAAAAAAACATCTGGTTGACGAAATTTGCATACGCAACTAAAATCAGATAATAGAATTTTTATGTAAGGGAGGAACTATCATGAAAAAACTGTTTGCGACACTTCTTGCTGCGTCAATGACTGCTTCGCTCTGCGCCTGCGGCGGATCTTCCCCTGCTCCGGCGACCACGGCTGCCGCTGCTGCTGAGACGACCGCTGCCGCTGCTGCCGAGACGACCGCTGCCGCTGCTGAGACGACTGCTGCCGCTCCGGCTGCCTCCGGCGACCTTGTCTGGAAGATCGGCGGGATCGGCCCGTGCTCCGGCGGTGCTGCCGCGTACGGTGCTGCATGCCGTGACGGCCTCATCATCGCCGTCGAGGAGATCAACGCGGCCGGCGGCATCAACGGCTACCAGATCGAGCACAAGTTCGAGGACGATGAGCACGACGCGGAGAAGTCCGTCAACGCGTACAACACCCTGAAGGACTGGGGCATGCAGATGCTGATCGGCTGCACCACGAGCGCGCCGTGCGTCGCTGTCTCCGCGGAGTCTTCCGTCGACAACATGTTCCAGATCACGCCGTCCGGCTCCTCGGTCGACTGCATCGCGACCCCGAACTGCTTCGCGGTCTGCTTCTCCGACCCGCAGCAGGGCGCGAAGTCTGCTGAGTTCATCAACACGCACGGCCTCGCGAAGAAGATCGGCATCCTCTACGATTCCTCCGACGTCTACAGCTCCGGTATCCACGACACCTTCGTCGCGGAGGCTCCGAACCAGGGACTCGAGATCGTCGCGGACGAGCAGTTCACCGCCGACAGCAAGACGGATTTCAAGACCCAGATCCAGAAGTTCAAGGACGCCGGCGCTGAGCTGGTCTTCCTGCCGTTCTACTACACCGAGGCTGCCCTGGTCCTGAACCAGGCGAAGGAGCTCGGCCTTGAGGCTTCCTTCTTCGGCTGCGACGGCATGGACGGCATCCTGAACCTCGAGGGCTTTGACACGAGCCTCGCAGAGGGCCTTATGCTCCTTACCCCGTTCTCCGCTGACGCGTCCGACGACCTCACCGTGAACTTCGTCAAGCAGTACCAGGAGAAGTTCAACGCGACCCCGATCCAGTTCGCTGCTGATGCCTACGACGCACTGTACGCGATCAAGCTTGCGGCGGAGAAGGCAAACCTTGATCCGTCCATGGCTACCGACGAGCTCGGCACCGCGATGGAGCAGGCATTCACGGAGATCAGCCTTGAAGGCCTGACCGGCACCATCACCTGGGACGCTTCCGGCGCGCCCTCCAAGGAGCCGAAGGCAGTCGTGATCGAGAACGGCGCCTACAAGTCCATGGAAGACTGACAGGACTGACGGGTTGACATATTTTTGAAGGTTCTATATAATTTTTAGTTAATTCCGGGTGTTCGGTAGTTCGGATACCCGGATTTTTTTATCCTGTCCTGAAGGGACAGGCCAATATCTTTTTAAGACAGATCGGAGGAACTTTATCATGAGAAAATTCGTGTCAGCAGTGCTTGCTGCAGCCATGGCAGTCTCGCTTGCCGCGTGCGGCGGTTCTTCGCCCGCGCCGGCTTCCACGGCAGCGGCAGCAGCTGATAAGGCAGAAGCCGCGGACAGCGCCGCGCCGGCAGGAGAGGGCGCTGCCTTCATGATCGGCGGCATGGGACCCATCAACGGGCCCGCGGCAGTCTACGGCAAGGCAACGAAGCAGGGACAGGAGATCGCGGCGGCGGAGATCAACGCCGCGGGCGGCATCAACGGCTATCCTGTCGAGGTCAACTACCAGGACGACGAGCACGACGCGGAGAAGGCGGTCAATGCCTACAATACCCTGAAGGACTGGGGCATGCAGATCCTGCTCGGCGCGACGACGTCCGCGCCGACCATCGCCGTCGGCGCCGAGGCGGTCAACGACAGGATCTTCGTCCTGACACCGTCCGGCACCGCGCTTGAGATCACCGAGCCGTCCAACGTGTTCCGCGTCTGCTTCTCCGACCCGGCGCAGGGGACCAAGTCCGCCGAGTACATCGGCACGCACGGGATCGCGAAGAAGATCGCGGTCATCTACGATTCCTCCGACGTCTACAGCTCCGGCATCCACGACAACTTCGTCGCGGAGGCTCCGAACCAGGGGCTCGAGATCGTCGCTGACGAGCAGTACACCGGCGACAGCAACACCGATTTCTCCACGCAGCTCCAGAAGTTCAAGGAGGCCGGCGCGGAGCTGATCTTCCTGCCGATCTATTATTCCGACGCTTCCAAGATCCTCACCCAGGCAAGCCAGCTCGGCGTCGAGGCGTCCTGGTTCGGCTGCGACGGCATGGACGGCATCCTGAACGTCGAGAACTTCGACACCTCCCTGGCGGAGGGCCTTATGCTCCTCACCCCGTTCGCGGTGAACGCGGATGACGAGCTGACAAAGAATTTCGTCAAGAGCTACACGGATACCTACGGCGTGGCCCCGATCCAGTTCGCGGCTGACTCCTACGACGGCATGTTCCAGCTGAAGGCAGCCCTCGAGATGGGGAACGCGACCCCGGACATGAGCGCGGAGGAGATCTGCGCGATCCTCGAGGAGAACATGCCGAAGATCGTGATCGAGCACGGCCTGACCGGCGAGAACATGACCTTCACGCCGGAGGGCGAGCCGAACAAGGCGCCGAAGGCCGTCGTCATCGAGAACGGCGAGTATAAGTCCATCGAATGACCTGACGCAGGGTCGTTGGAGGAGGGCTGCTTTGGAAAAGCAGCCCTCTCTTGAAATAAAGAACGGAGAAATAGGGAAGGCGGAGAGAAGAATATGCTTAGTTTCCTTTCATACTTTTTCAGCGGGCTGAGCCTCGGCTCGGTCTACGCGATCATCGCGCTTGGCTATACGATGGTCTACGGCATCGCGAAGATGCTGAATTTCGCCCATGGCGACATCATCATGGTCGGCGGATACGTGACCTTCGTCGCATGTATCAGCATGGGGCTGCCGGCTCCCGCGGGCATCCTGCTCGCAATGGCGGCGTGCACGCTGCTGGGCGTCACGATCGAGCGCATCGCGTACAAGCCGCTGCGCGGCGCGAACTCGCTTGCCGTCCTGATCACGGCCATCGGCGTGTCCTACTTCCTCCAGAACTTTGCCCTTCTGATGTTCGGGGCGGATCCGAAGAGCTTTACCTCCGTGGTCCCGATCCCGCCGCTGAAGCTGTTTGACAACCAGCTGATCATCTCCGGGGAGACGATCTCCACGATCGTCTGCTGCATCATCATCATGACGGGCCTCACGACCTTCATCAGCAAAACGAAACAGGGCCAGGCCATGCTCGCCGTTTCCGAGGACAAGGGCGCGGCGACGCTCATGGGGATCAACGTGAACCGCACGATCGCCCTGACCTTCGCGATCGGCTCCGCGCTCGCCGCGATCGCGGGCGTGCTCCTCTGTTCCGCGTACCCGACGCTGACCCCGACGACCGGCGCCATGCCCGGCATCAAGGCATTCGTCGCGGCCGTCCTCGGCGGCATCGGGTCCATCCCGGGCGCCCTGATCGGCGGCCTGCTTCTCGGCATCCTTGAGAACCTTTCCAAGGCGTACATTTCTTCCAAGCTTTCCGACGCCATCGTGTTCTCTGTCCTGATCATCGTCCTCCTTGTAAGGCCCACCGGCATACTCGGCAGGAAGATCATGGAGAAAGTCTGACAGCGGGGAGGAGAGCATGAGCAAGAAAAAGAACCTGTTTGTCCGTGACATGATCACCTACGCGATGGTCATCGCGGCCTATGTCGTCGTTGAAGCGCTTCTTAAGACCGGGCATGTGAGCTCGCTCCTTAAGGGGCTTCTCGTACCGTTATGTACATATTCCATTATGGCGGTCAGCCTGAACCTTGTCGTCGGCATCTCCGGGGAGCTTTCCCTCGGACATGCGGGCTTCATGTGCATCGGCGCGTTTGCGTCGGCGCTCTGGACGAACATCATGAAGGGGAGCATGCCTGACCAGGCATCCTTCGTCGTGGCCATCCTGATCGGCGCCGCCGCTGCCGCTTTCTTCGGCTTCCTGATCGGCATCCCGGTGCTCCGTCTCCGGGGCGACTACCTCGCGATCGTCACGCTGGCGTTCGGCGAGATCATCAAGAACATCATGAACGCGCTGTATCTCGGCGTTGACGCTGCCGGTCCCCACCTGTCCCTGAAGGACTCGAATTCTCTCGCGTTCGGCGAGGGCGGAAGGATCATCATCAAGGGCGCGCAGGGCATTACAGGCACGCCGAAGATGTCCAGCTTCACCTGGGGCATCATCCTGCTCCTCATCGCGCTGTTCATCGTGCAGAACCTGATCCGTTCGAGGACCGGCCGCGCCATCATGGCGATCCGCGACAACCGGATCGCTGCGGAGTCCATCGGGCTTAACGTGACGAACTTCAAGCTGCTCGCGTTCACCATTTCCGCGGCCATCGCGGGCGTGGGCGGCGTGCTCTACGCGCACAACCTCAACACGCTGCAGGCGCTTTCCAAGAACTTCGGCTACAACCAGTCCATCATGATCCTGGTCTTCGTCGTCATGGGCGGGATCGGCAATATCCGCGGCTCGGTCATCGCGGCCGTCGTGCTGACGCTCCTCCCGGAGCTCCTGCGCGGCCTGAACGACTACCGCATGCTGATCTACTCGATCGTCCTGATCCTCATGATGCTCCTCACCTCCGCGCCGTCCTTCATCCAGTTCAGGAACCGCGTCTTCGGCGGCCTGAAGCGCGGCACGGAAACAGGAAAGGAGGCCTGAGACCATGGCTATGCTTGAAGTAAAAGCGCTGAGCATTTCCTTCGGCGGCCTGAAGGCTGTTGACAATTTCAGCGTGGAAATAGAAAAGAATGAGCTGTACGGCCTGATCGGGCCGAACGGCGCGGGCAAGACCACCATCTTCAACCTGCTGACAGGCGTCTACAAGCCGGACAACGGGTACGTCAAGCTTGACGGCGACAATATCACCGGGAAGAGCTGCGTCGAGATCAACAAGACGGGGATCGCAAGGACCTTCCAGAACATCCGTCTTTTCAACCAGCTTACGGTACTTGACAACGTCAAGGCCGGACTGCATAACCACTATCCGTACAGCACCCTGGAGGGGATCCTCAGGCTCCCGAACTTCCGGAAGCAGGAGAAGGCAATGGACCAGCGGGCCATGCAGCTTCTCGAGGTCTTCGGACTTGAGGGGCACGCGGACGTGACCGCGAGCAACCTTCCCTACGGCATGCAGAGAAAGCTCGAGATCGCGCGCGCCATGGCGACGGAGCCGAAGCTCCTTCTTCTTGACGAGCCGGCGGCCGGTATGAACCCGAACGAGACCGCGGAGCTCATGGAGACCATCCGCCTGGTCCGCGACCGTTTTGATATGACCATCCTTCTGATCGAGCATGACATGAAGCTGGTCGCAGGCATCTGCGAGCGGCTTACGGTCCTGAACTTCGGCCGCGTCCTGAAGCAGGGCGAGACGTCGGAGGTGCTCCACGATCCGGAAGTCATCAAGGCCTATCTGGGCGACTAAAGCGGGGAGGAAGAATACATGTCTGCATTGCTTGAAGTCAGGGATCTCCATGTCTACTACGGCATGATCCACGCGATCAAAGGGATCTCCTTTGAAGTGAACCAGGGAGAGATCGTCACGCTGATCGGCGCGAACGGCGCGGGCAAGACGACCACGCTCCACACGGTGACAGGCCTTATCCGGCCGCAGAACGGAAAGATCTTTTATAACGGGAAGGATATCACCCACATCCCGGGGCACGAGCTCGTGAAGGAAGGGCTTGCGCATGTCCCGGAGGGCCGGCGCGTGTTCGCGCAGCTGACGGTCCTCCAGAACCTTATGCTCGGGGCTTTCACCAGGAACGACAAGGACGGCATCCAGGAGACCCTCGCGGAGGTCTACAGGCGCTTCCCGCGCCTTGAGGAGCGCAGGAACCAGCCGGCAGGAACGCTTTCCGGCGGCGAGCAGCAGATGCTCGCCATGGGGCGCGCGCTCATGAGCCGCCCGAAGATGATCGTCATGGACGAGCCCTCCATGGGCCTTTCGCCGATCTACGTCAACGAGATCTTCGATATCATCCGCGCGATCCATGAAAGCGGCACCACCGTGCTCCTGGTCGAGCAGAACGCGAAGAAGGCCCTGTCCATCGCGGACCGCGCCTACGTACTTGAGACCGGCAGCATAAGCCTCTCCGGAAGCGCCTCGGACCTCCTGAACGACCCGAAGGTAAGAAGCGCATACCTGAGTGAATGATCCGCACTCCGGAAGTCAAAAACGCACAGGACCGCCTCCTCTTTGGAGAAGAAAAAAGTGGAGGCGGTCCTCTTTCATGCTATAATGTAATTGACATAATTTCGCTTTGAGCATCCCATATTACATGGAGGCGGCTATGATCCTTGAATTCATCGGTGCGGATCACGAGGTTACAGGCAGCTGTCATTATCTGAACGTAAACGGAAAGCATATCCTTGTGGATTACGGCATGGAGCAGGGGCGGAACATCTTTGTGAACGCGGATCTTCCCGTCCCGGCTTCGGAGATCGATTTCGTGCTCCTCACGCACGCGCACATCGACCACACCGGCATGGTGCCGCTGCTTTACAAAAACGGCTTCCGCGGCCGGATCATCACCACGCCCGCGACCCGCGAGCTCTGCCAGATCATGCTGAAGGACACCGCGCATATCCAGGAGACGGAAGCGGAGTGGAGGAACCGGAAGGGGCAGCGCGCAGGCGCTGAGATGGTGGAGCCTGTCTACACCATGGAGGACGCGGTGGAGGTCCTGAGGCTTTTTGAGACCGCGGACTACCAGGAAAAGAAAAAGCTCGACGAGGGGATCATTATCCGCTTTGTCGACGTCGGGCATCTTTTAGGCTCCGCGTCCATCGAGGTCTGGCTCACGGAGGACGGCGTCTCGAAGAAGATCGTGTTCTCGGGCGATATCGGGAACACCGGGAAGCCCCTCATCCGCGACCCCGAGTACATCGAGGAGGCAGACTATGTGGTCATGGAGAGCACCTACGGGAACCGCTTCCATGACAAGGAGAAGACGGACCACGCGGCCGAGCTTGCCGCGATCATGCAGGAGACCTTCGACCGCGGCGGCAATGTCGTCATGCCGGCGTTCGCCGTGGGCCGCACGCAGGAGCTCCTGTACTTCCTCCGCAGGATCCGCGAGGACAACATGATCACCGGCCATCCGGACTACGAGGTCTGGGTGGACAGCCCGCTTGCCATGGAGGCGACGGAGGTCTTCAAGAACAACCTGATGGACTGCTTCGACGACGAGACCCAGGAGCTCGTGCGCGAGGGCATCAACCCCATCCAGTTCGAGGGGCTCCGCACCGCGGTCACCGCGGAGGAGTCGAAGGCCATCAACTTCATGGAGAACCCGAAGGTCATCATCAGCGCCGCCGGCATGTGCGACGCCGGCCGTATCCGGCATCACCTGAAGCATAACCTCTGGCGGAAGGAATCGACCATCGTGTTCGCGGGCTACCAGGCCGAAGGAACGCTCGGGCGCATCCTCCAGGACGGGGCGGAGACGGTCAAGATCTTCGGCGAGACCATTGAGGTGCACGCGAAGTTCGCGCAGATGAAGGACATGTCCAGCCACGCAGACCAGAACGGGCTGATCCGGTGGATCACGGCCTTTAAGGAGAAGCCCTCGCAGGTGTTTATCGTCCACGGCGACGATAACGTGATGACCGAGTTCCTGGAGCTGCTCACGAAGAATTACGGCTTCACCGCGGACGCGCCGTTCTCCGGCTCCGTCTACGACCTCGCGAAGGGCATGTGGCTCAAACAGACGGAGGGCATCCCGGTATCTCCGGAGGTGGAGACCGCGATCCAGAGGAATACCGTCTATTCGCATGTGGTCGAGGCTGCGGACCGCCTGAGGAAGATCATCGAGGCCAGCACCGGCGCCCCGAACAAGGATCTGAAGAAGCTCGCCTCCCAGATCAACGCGCTCTGCGACAAGTGGGACGTTGAGATATGACAGAGGTGACGCTTTTTTCCGACGGCTCGGCCCGGGGCAATCCGGACGGCCCGGGCGGCTTCGGCACGGTGCTGCAGTTCACGGACAGCCGCGGGACGCTGCATGAGAAGGAAATCTCGAAGGGGTACCGGAGGACGACGAACAACCGTATGGAGCTCATGGGCTGCATCGCGGGACTTGAGGCGCTGAACCGTCCCTGCCGCGTCACCGTGGTCTCCGATTCCAAATATCTGACGGACGCCTTCAACCTTCACTGGATCGACAGCTGGCAGAAGAAGAACTGGGACCGCGGCAAGGCCGGGCCTGTAAAGAACGTGGATCTCTGGAAGCGGCTGCTTAAAGCCATGGAGCCGCACGAGGTCACCTTCCGGTGGGTCCGCGGACACGCGGGACATCCCGAGAACGAGCGCTGCGACCGGCTCGCGACCTCAGCCGCGGACGGGACGGACCTCGCGGACGATGTCTATACGGAGCAGGAAGCATGAAGAACCAGAGACTGAACCGCCTGATCCTCGGGATGCTTGTTTTCGGGTTCCTCTTTACGTTCATGACGCAGGGTGCGGTGAACGCCGCGAGAAAGCGGTTCAGCGAAGCCGCAGCGCCTGTACAGGCGGCGGAGAGCGCCGCAGGCGTCTTCTACGCGGAGGCCCACCCGGAGGCCGGGACAGCCCCTAAAATGGAGGAGCACGGGCCGGGGGCGGGCCTGAAAAGGAACGACGGAGCGGGGGCGGACGCGGAAACGATCGGCCACGCGGGACCCGGGACCGCCATAAGGTCAGGCCAGACGAAATACGAAGAATTCAAAAGCAAGTTCGAGGAGACAGAGCGCGCCATCGAGAAGCTGACCCAGAGCGCGGGCAGCGGCACGGGAGGCGTGGCCAGGAAAAACGCTGCGGCGTCGCAGCTCCGCTACTGGGAAACGCAGATGAACTCCCTTTACCAGACGATCCTGGACCGCCTTTCCAAGGAGGAGGCAGCCGTGCTTGCGCGCGACCAGCAGGACTGGAAAAAGCAGCGTGACGACCTTGCAGCGGAGGCAGTCAGGAATTCCGCGGGGGAGCAGCAGAACAGCGCCGGATATACGCTGACGCGTGCTTCCGCGACGCGGGACCGGGCATATGAGCTTCTGGAACGGTATAAGGACATACTTTGACGGGATGCACAGGTACAGCCTTCAAGCGGTACTTGTGCATTCCTTTTTCGTGTGATAAAATTCGAATTTGGAGTGTCCTGCGGCAAGCAGGATGTTAAGGAAAATATCGTAAAAGAGGTTTGATCATGATCACTAAAAAGTACGGAGTCAACGAGCTCCGCAAAATGTTCCTTGATTTCTTCGAGAGCAAGGGACACCTTTCAATGAAGAGCTTCAGCCTGGTACCTCACAACGACAACAGCCTCCTGCTGATCAACGCAGGCATGGCGCCGCTGAAGCCTTATTTCACCGGACAGGAGATCCCGCCGAGAAGACGCGTGTGCACCTGCCAGAAGTGCATCCGCACCGGCGATATCGAGAACGTCGGCAAGACGGCCCGCCACGGCACCTTCTTCGAGATGCTCGGAAACTTTTCCTTCGGTGACTACTTCAAGCACGAAGCGATCGCCTGGACCTGGGAATTCCTGACCGAGGTCGTCGGCCTTGACCCGGACCGCCTCTATCCGTCTGTCTTCCAGGATGACGACGAGGCCTTCGATATCTGGAACAAGGAGATCGGCGTCGCGAAGGACCGCATCTTCCGTTTCGGCAAGGAGGACAACTTCTGGGAGCACGGCTCAGGCCCCTGCGGCCCCTGCTCCGAGGTGTACTATGACCGCGGCGAGAAGTACGGCTGCGGGAAGCCCACCTGCACCGTCGGCTGCGAC